>FWPV01000140.1_pt1 | contig 257978 bp, 243 predicted proteins | sample 2228371 | NCBI WGS metagenome assembly FWPV01 (sample SAMEA103939776, study PRJEB20133) | metagenome
ATAATTTTTTTCATATAATATCTCCTTTTTTATAAATATAGTTTTTTATAACCTATTAGTCAATACTATTGACTGTAATGGACAATTATAATATAACTTTATACAAAAGGAGGTTGAATGAAATATTTGTTTCTATTACTTCTTCTCTTATCGTTAGTTTCATGTTCTTTGGGCCCTGTTTATGTTTATAACTACCAGCCAGTTATAGAAATATTTGCGGATACTACACAAACAAAATTTTTTGTTGAAGATCTTTCTCCAGATGGATGGTGGTCAGGTGATGGAGTTGATTCGTTGGATTTTAAAATTCAGCTATCTGAAACAAAAAAGGTGAAATCGTATGTTACCGATATCAAGTTCAATCTTGTAACAGAAAATTATGGAAGTGTTTTTGAAGATAGAGTTTCCTTCATCACTCCAATAGAACTATCTGGAACAAAATCTGATACATTAACTTTACCCCTTTCGATAAACGAAAGGAGCGCTTACTATGTTGATATATCGGATGGAATAAATGATAATGTTGGAACTGCCGTTTTTATAATAAAAGCTATATATTACGATGAGTCTGGAAAAAGTTATGAATCACTTCCGTTCTATCTTCCGGTAAAAGTTATAAAACCATGAGGTGAAATATGAAAAAGTTAATTTTAATTTTATTTTTTGCATTTTTACTTTCTTCCTGTTACACATCGCCAACTTCTATAAAATACTTTCAACCTGTTCTTGATATAAATATGAAGGATACACTTAACTTTTCAATTCCACTCGGAAGCGATTCTGTTTGGAGCTCTGATGATGTTGATTCCCTATATGAGGATGTTGTAATTTTCGAAAATGAAGGACTTAACGCTTATATAACTGAGATAGAATGGGAAATTTATGATTACTCTGATAGAAGAAGGGAGGAGTATACTAAGATATTTTTGAACCCTGTAAAGGTTGATGGTAAATCAAATGACACATTATCCATTCTTTTCTTTTTAAACGGCTCCTCAGCTCAAAGATTGGATGAGAATGATGGTTCAAAGGATAATGTTGCATATGGAACAATAAGATTGAATATAAAATTTTATGATGATTATGGTTTAACTTACACATCAAAGACATTCTATAAAAATGTAAAAGCGGTTGTCCAATAAAAAGGGGTATTTTATGAAAAATTTTCTTTATTTATCAATATTCATCCTTTTTACAATATCTTGTTCAGTTGGTCCAATTCCAGTTTATTATACCCAACCTATAGTTAAAGTTTTAGATGATACACTTGAAGTTGTATTCTCTGTTCCAGATAAAGATGCATCAGGATGGAACCGTTATAATCCTTCAAACATAGGTTCAGATACAGTTTACATTTCACCAGAAGTTTACGAAAAAACAGGAACAAAATCTTTCATTGAAAAGATAGAGTACAATTTTATAGTAGATGGGAATAGTGTTGAGAAAAAAACTTATGAATACGATATACCTATAGAAACTGTTGATAAGGATACTATAAGTTTACCTGAACTTATGGTAATAGTTAACGAACAGCTCGCTTATAATATTGATATAGAAGATGGTTATGCAGATAATGTTGGGAATGGAATACTTGAACTTTTAGTTTATTATACAGATTTGAAAGGTGAACAGTTTTCAACAGTACCAATAAGAAGGAAATTCAAAGTTGTTAAACCTTTAACATATTGACTTTTTAATAGTTATCGAATATCATTTAATGAAAGGAGGTATCAAAAATGAAGAAAAATATTTTCTTTCTTTCAATCATATTGATAATAACTTCCTGCACTCTATATGTTCCAACACCAGATTTCACGATAACACATATAGATCCCTTGGGAAGTGTTATAGATGCTACAACAACAGAAGTTGTGATTTCATCAATAAATGTTGAGAATAACACTTCCTACGAAACTATTCTTGACAGAATATCTTACGATTATATCTATAATGGTGATGTTATCTATGATGGACAGGATATATGGAACATCTATGCACTTTTACCAGCATCATTGGTTGATACAGCAACAGATCTTACCGTAAAAGGAAAAACAACTATAGAAAATATTCCAATTCCAGTTCCAGCCTCTATTTACACTTATATGGATTCAAGAAATTTAGAAGGGGTAACACTTAGAATATACTTAAGTGGTACCGATAATATCAACAAGACAAAAAGAACCACAAAATATGTAGATTACGGAATAGCAAGATATTAAAATCTTTTAAAGGGGAGTTAAAAACTCCCCTTTAATTTTTCGTTCACCCTTTTCAAATTCTCTTTTAATTTTAAATAATTTTTATCAACACTAACTCCCTTTTCAAAATTCTCTCTCGCATTTTCATAAGAACCAAAAAGGTTATCAAGATGAACTGGGATAAAGCCAAAGAAACCAGAAGAGAGATAAAAAAGTAAAATCCTTTCTCCAAAATATCCTTCCTCAAAATATGATGCTCCAAGATTGTTGTAAGCGAGAGAAGATTTGGGAGAGATATTTACTATCTTCTCCATTATCTCTCTCGATTTTAAACCCATACCTAAATTTTTGTATGTAAGACCAAGATTGTAAAGAACCCTAACATTCTCAGGCTCAACCTTTTCTGCCTTTTCAAGAAAATATAAAGATTTTAAATATTCCCTTTTTGAAGCGTAAAGAGAACCAAGGTTTATAAGTGTGTTCGTATAAAGTGTATCAAGTTGATAAGATTTCAAAAGGTTCGCTTCAGCTTCTTGAAGATTTCCACTTTTCATATAGTAAAGTCCAAGATTGTTAGCACCAACAATAGAGTTTGGATTCTTATTAACTACATAAGACCAAAGGGATATTTCACTTTTGAAATTCGGAATGTAGATTAAAGTTAAAATCAGAAAAAAAGCAGAATACACTATCAAAAAATACTTGCCAAATTTTTTCAATTTTAAAAAGAGAAAATATAAGAAAAGAATGAAAGAGAAGGATGGTAAGAAAAGATATCTGTCAGCAAAAAGATTTAAAACTGGAATAAAATTTGAAATCGGAAGATAATTAATTACAAAAAATAGAAATGGGAAAAGAATAAATTTTTCATTTCTGAATCGCAATATAACATATATGAGTCCAAAAAGAATAATAAAACTGAAAAAGAAAAGTGTTAAGTTCTTTTCACTTATTGGAACATAGTAATCAACTACAAGTGGATATGGGATAAAAAGGTTTTTAATATATTTTAAAAATATGTAAGGTTGTATCTTAAAAATATCAAAGTATGTCGCATTCCTAAGCATCCTGTTTTCTTTAAAAAAATTATCCATATTTTTAAAATCAGGCATATAGAAACCAAAAATCGAACCAAATAGAAGAATGAATACAAATGAGAAAAGAATAGTTGAAAAGATTATAGTATAAAATTTTTTATCTATTTTTCTTTCAAATATCATGTCATACCCCAAAAAAATCAAAGGTAAAACTATTGCGACCTCTTTTGAAAGAATAGATAGAATCAAAAATAAAAGTGAAAACATTTTCTTTTTTTCAATATGAAAATAAAAAGAAAGCATTGAAAAAATATAAAGGAAAAGTTCCTTTCTATGAGTTATTATAAGTATATTTTCAACATGAACCGGATGGAATGAAAATAAGAATATTGATAGAAAAGAAAAGGTTTTACTTTCAGTAATTTTATAAGTTAAAAAAGATGTAAGAAAGATTGTGAAAATATAAAGTATAAGGTTCTCTATCCTATAAAATATAACTTTTTCTTTAAAAAAGTATCTATCCAAAATTATAGAGATTTTTCTAATAGGTCTTTCTGAAAGTTTTATGGAAAAGAGATCTTTCAAATTATCTACAGAACTATCCTCAAATATTGTTGGATAATCATCAAACTGGAAAGGATAATTCAAAGATGTTATCAAAGGTAAAACTGATAGAATAGAAAAAAATAAAAGAAGTAACAAAAAATTATCTTTTAAAATCTCTGAAAAACTCTTCCGTTTCTTTTGAACAATCTTTCCACCTCTTGCATCCTTCTTCATAATTAACTTCTCCTTTTATCTTTTCAACGATCCTTTCAAGATTTTCTTTATATGATAGATCTTTTATATAGTATATAGGCATATCTTTGTAAATTTCCCTATGAACTGGAATATCCATACATAAAACTCTTTTACCAAGATGTATTCCTTCAGCAACAGGTAAAGAAAATCCTTCATCATCTGAAAGATAAATTATCAAAAAAGAATCGTTGATAACTTTTTCAAAATCAAAAAAAGGTATGTAACCTCTGTAATCATGTTTTTCAACTATTTTTTTAAGGTTTTTATCATCCATCCTTCCCGTGATAAGAATTTTTTTATCTTTAAAAACTTTTATTAGGTCATTTGCAAGTTTCAAAGAAAGGTTTATATTTTTTCTCGCTTTCAATGTTGAAGGTATAAGGATATAATACTCTTTTTGGTCTTCATATTTTTTATATGTGTCAAAACCGTTGTATATCACTTTACTCTTTTTAGAGTTCAGATTTTTAAACCTTTTGGAATACAAATCTTTACAATTTTTTGTTATGAATATTATCCCATCAGACCTTTGTGAAATTATATTATACTCTATTTTCCAATATAGCCTTGTAAAAACATTTTCTCCAGAACTTTTCTTTTCAGGTATAAAATCATGTAGAGTTGAAACTATTTTATAAAATTTAAAAAATGTTGAATTCTGTTTTGGCATATAGAACAAATCTACCTTTAATATTAAAGCCAAAATTGGGAAAATTAACTGCTCATAGAAAAATTTTGTAAAACTGTTGAAAAATGGAACCGTTATATATGTAAAATCGTTTCTTTCAATTATATCTTTAACTTCCCTTTTACTTATCAAAACAAAATATCTGTTGTTCCTATCGGTAAAATTTTTCAGGATCATAACTATATGTGTTGAAACTCCGCCACCTCTTGAAACTGTTGTTGCATCAACAAGGATCTTCACTTTCTCTCCTTTAAAATATTTTTCATATCTTTGAAAAAATCATATCTCGCTTTAAAAGGTAAAAAACTTTTATCCTTTAAAATCTGAACCACCATAATAAAAGGTTCAACAAAAATTAGAATGAAAAAGAAAAGAATTAGATTTTTGAAATCAAAATTTTTCAAAACAAAATACAATCTGTTCCTTTGCAAAAAGTATCTTTTATTTTTCAGATTCGATGAAGAGTGTTCATGGAAAACAACAATATTTTCATCAAAAGAAATAATATTTTTTCTTTTTAACCTTACCGATAGATCTATATCCTCATAGTACATAAAATATTTCTCATCGAATCCGCCTGTATTTTCAAAAATTTCCCTTTTTATTATGAAGAAAGAACCTGTCAGATGGAGTTTTCTTTTATCGAAACTGGTATTCTTGTTAAGTATATTATAAAAAAATAGTATTTTTGAACCGAAAGATTCTATATCTTTTTTATTTTTGTCTTTAACCAAGGGAACAACTATATCATCCTTTAAATATTTTATCCTTTTAAAAAGATCTTCTTCAAAAAATATGTCGTCGTTGGTAATTATAAGATACTCTTTTTCTGTAAATTTTGATGCGTAGTTTACAGCCTTTCCATAACCAGCACCATAAAGTTTTAAAACCTTTACCCTTTCATCATCAATAGAAAAATCCATTTCTTTTGTTAAAACAACAATAACATCTCCCATATTCTCTTTCAAAAAGATTTTTATCTGCTCTTCAAAATTGTTTGAATAAATTGGAACTATCAGAGAAAATTTATCCATACTTTTTTATCCCTTTAAGGTCAAAAAAACCTTCAAAAAGACCTTTAACAAACCAGAAAAATTTTTTTGTTTTAAACAGATGGAAATAAGATGAAATCAAAGTTCCTATCAAAAAGAAAAACAAATCTTTTATAGAGTAAAGGTTGTAATTTTTAAAGAAAAGAAAAACTCTATTCCTTCCTTCCCAGAAAACCTTTTTTGATGAATATTCGCTCATTCTGTTTTCAATTTTTGTAGATGCGGAAATGAAATGGTAACCAACAGTATCAGGGGTAAAAAGTATTTTCCTTTTTTTTCTTTTCAACCTTAAAGAAAAATCAACATCCTCAAAATACATGAAAAACTTTTCATCTACCATTCCCTCTTTAATAAAATCATCTTTAACAAAATAACATATAGACATAGAGAAACCGTTTACTTCACTATTTTCTAATTTCAAATTTTTGTATTCTTTTTTATGAAAGTTCTTGTAAGGTCTTAAAAATTTTCCAACAGAGTCACCTGCAGAATCAACATAAGTTCCATCATAATTTAAAACCAATGGAGCAAAAAAAGAGTAACCTTTGAAATTTGAAATGTTTTTCAAAGATTTTTCTATAAAGTCATTCTCTATAAAAGTATCATTGTTCAGAAGTAAAATATTTTCAAATTTTGCCTGTTTTACTCCAAGATTAACAGCATAGCCAAAACCTTTATTCTCGGATAATCTAAAAAGCGTAACATTCTTTAACTTTTCTAAAAAATAAAAGAAACTTGCATCTTTACTGTTGTTATCGATTATTATAACCTCTCCATACTCTTCTGTTTGTGAGTTAAGGGAATTTATAAGTTTTTCTGCAAACTTTTCTCCATTATAGTTTATTATGACAACAGATATATTACCTTTCAACAAAGAATTTCCCCTTCATCTTTTTTCCTTCAATATCAAGTAAATAAAAATAGAGTCCTGACTTAAAATTTTCAATGTTTATAATAATTTCATCATCATTTTTAATTCCATTTTTTTCATAGACCTTCTTTCCATCAGAAGTATAAATAAAAATATTATAAACTCCTTTGTAACCTGAAAAAATATTTATATTATTCTTTGCAGGATTTGGATAAGGGTATGTTTTAACAGTATCGTTAACCAAAAATTCTATTATAGTGTCTATAGGTGAAATATTTCCATAAATATCTATAGCCTCCACAAAAAGTAAATTTTCTCCATTTCCAATCTTATGAACTTTTCCATAATTTTCATTAAGAAAAGTTTTATAAAATTTTTGTAACCTATAAATTTTAAATTCATCAAGGTAAATGAAATAATCTTGATCTATACTTTCGTTGAAAACTATTTTCACATATCCAGAATCAACTTTTAAAATAAATCTTTTCCAGTTAGTTATTTCACTTTCTAAAAATTTTAACTTCTTACCGTTTAAATAGATTTTAAAGGTGGAATCCCCAAAAAGCCCTTTATAGTAAAAAGAGATTATATTCTCTTTTTCCGGTAGAAAGATCTCAAATGAGAAGTTTTTTGAAAAGAGTGAGTAAGGTTTAGAATATGGTGTTAAATCCCAAAGGTGTATATCACCTAAAAAATCCTTCGGTATAGAATCGAAATTTTCATAATAGAGAGTGAAGGAGTTTGAATGGGTTATATTATACTCTTTTATAACTGAAAAATCGTAAGATTTTTCAAACTCAATTTGGAAATTGTTATCATCTTTATCTACTATAGAAACATTTTTTACAGGTAGAGGTGAAAAAGTATCTTCTATGTTGTAGGTTATAAATTCTTTTTTTATTATATAAAAATCTTTATCGAGTGAAAGGTTAATGTAATCTTTGTAGAGGTTGTAAAGTGTTGAAAAATTTTTTGGGAAAAAAAGTTTTATCCCTTTGTATCTTTCATTTTTTGTTTTGTTTAAAACCAATGAATTTTTAAAATCACAAGAAACATCTATATCATCAATAACTGAGAATTCATCCCTTTTTTCAAATTTTAAATTTTTTACATCCTCAACAAAATTTGAGGTTCTTATCGAAGATAGAGTTAAATTCGAATATGAAGAATCAACATAAAACTCATAGTAACTTTCAACAATCCCTTTGGAAATCTTTTCAGGATCTTTTAAACTATCAACAACAAGCAATATCTTATCGTAAGGGAAACCGTTGTATGGAACTATCCCTTCAGATCCAACTATATAAGAAACATAATCTTTCAATTCATAATCTACTTCAACACACTGCATTAAACATGCATCAAAAATAAGTAGATCAGTTTTTTTACCTGTTTTTTTATAAATATCTACAAATATATTTTTGAGTTCACCTTCAGTTATAGAAATAAAATCGAAGGGATGGTTATCAAAAAATATCGATTTCTTTTTTGTTGTAAAATTGTACCAACCATTCCCATGATCCCATAGAACCATTATTCTCAAATCGTAATCGTATTTATAGAAGTTGGAGAAAAAATTAGAAATATTTTCAAAATCACCTGAATTAGTATTTTCAGAAATTTTTAAAGTTTCACTCTTTCCTTCATATATTTTTAAAGTGTATGATAAAGTGTAAGAGTCAAGAAAAATTATAATATCAGTATTTTTTAAATCTTTCGAAATTCTCACCATCTGTTCATAATTTTTCAAAAAGCCGTTATACATGTTATTATCAGCACAAAAATAACCTATAAAGAGATTCTTTGATATCAGAAAAATTGGTAGAAGGATTATAAAAAGGATTGGTAACTTTTTCATAAAAAAGGTGGGGTTTTTAAAACCCCACCCGATTTTTTAGAAATTAAGAGTCAAAGTGACTCTATGTCCATTCATATAATTATCCGAAAGAAGTCCCATCTCAGTATAGGAATAATCTATCCCAAGATCTATTCCAGAAAATCCATATTTGAAACCAATACCTGCTGTTAGATTTTCTATCTTTTCATTCTGTGTCAGACCATCCATGTTATCAAGTATATATTTGAACTTCTCCCAATTGAATATGTAACCCAACCTTATAAAAAGAATTTTTGAAAGGTTGTATTCCATTCCAAATCTAACATTTTCTGTTCCATCGTTTGGATTCTGGAATTCAAGTGTTGTTGTCATAAAATTCGTTGGACCTTCAAGAATGTCATAAGCAAGACCAAAATTGAAGTTCATAGGAAGTGTGTATGTATCAGTTTTGTAATATATGTTAAGTGGTGTTTGACCATCAGTCCTTCGCAGGTATTTGTCAGTCAAAATTGTTCCACCTGTAAACATCCCTTCAGATCCAAAGTTTCTGATAGACATTCCTATTCTCAATGATTTGAAACCAGTTTTATATAGTGCTCCAGCATCAAACGCTATCATAGTTGAAGTTGCATCAACGATCTTCTCCTGTATATATTTCAAAGTTATTCCCGATGTCAACTTATCGGTGAATGATTTCGCATATGATGCTCCAACAAGATAACTTGATGCGGAGAAATATTCACCTGTTCCTTCTGGCTTTTCAACAGTTGTTATCTCCATCTGTGGCATTGTCATTATTCCTGCCTGTAAACCAAAAGAACCTGCTATTCCCATCGGAGAAACGAACCCTACATAGGAATAACTTATTTCAGCTGGATATTTAACATAGTTTAAAAGTATTCCCATCTTGTTCATTGTTGCTATACCTGCTGGATTGTAATAAAGAGCTGATGGGTCATCAGCAATAGAGACAAATGCTCCACCCATCGCTGTTGCCTTTGAACCAACCAAAATCTTTAAAAATTGGGCACCTGTGGTTCCCTCATTGAAAGAATAGGCAAAATTTGCTAAAAGGGTAACAGAAATGATTATAAATAATAATTTTTTCATTCTTCCTCCTACTTAATGATAGCAAATTTGCCAATTTTTGTTTCACCGTTAGGTGTCTGTACATGGTAGATGTATATTCCCGGTGCTGGTATCTGATCATTTCTCGTTAATACATCCCATTCCGCGTAACCTTTTGTAAGGTCATAAGCTGTAGTTGTCTTGTTATCTTTTGTAACAGTTATTTCAACATCATGGTTTATTGTTGCAATAAGCTCACCTGAAAGTGTGTAAATCCTTATAGTGCATTTGTCTGGAAGATTTGTGAATAGAATTCTTCTATAGTTATAATCAAGATCAAGTTCACTTCTTACAACATAAGGATTTGGTACAACTTTTACATTTTCAAGTATTGATTTTGTTACTTCTGCAAAAGTAGCTGGATTTACGGTGAAAGTGTACTGTGAGTTTATAGGTGGATAGGTCATAACGAAAGCAGTATCATTTGGTGTAACTTTTACAACCCATATGTCACCATCCTTAGGCCTTGAACTCCAGACTATAGCGTTAGGTCTTGTAGTATAGTTGAAAGATATTTTCATTCCTGAGTAATAAAGACCTACTTTGGCAGTTGATGCTGATGATGATTTTAGATACTGCGGACACTGCGAAGGAGTTGCAGTTGTAGAATAGTTGAAATGCCAGTTATCACCTAAAACTCTGTTTGTATAAGGTATATCTATGTTGTTATCAACATCATGTATTGTAACTGTAAGGTTTGTGTCGTTTGGAAGGAATGTGTCTGTTCCAATAATTGTAAGAGTATCATAAACAACCTCATGCCATGTTATTATATACTCTTTACTGTTATGATAGAACATTCTTGCTGGATCAACATTTTCTACCTTAAGTATTGAACTATCGTAAACTCCACTCTGAACAGAAACTTTAAAGGTAGAATTGTCTTTATTAGTCCATCCTGATGTGTCAAGTTTGAAATCATTTATTTTGAAAAGGAATCCTGAGTATGGATTGTATTTTTCACTAAAAAGTCCTATTATCTTTTCGTTGTTCACCCATAATGTATCAAGATCCATTCTATCCTGTATAACTATATCACCATTTTTGTTAGTTATAGTGTATGGATATGCTGGAAGTGTTGTATTTACAGCTGAACTTTCTGCAAGACCAAATGTTAGAGTGAATGTATCATCTTTAATTTTTTCAATCAAAGTATCTAAAGCATGTATTATCTCCATACTTATCAAAGATGTATCAATGTTTCCAGATACAAGGTTAAAATTGTATGTTCCAGCTGTTAGGTTTGATGTTAAAGATCTTGGAACTGCCGCTTTTGTCTTTCCTGCACCTTCAAGAATAAGTGGAATAGCACCTATAGTATCGTTTGAAGGAGTAACTGCGTATCCGTTGAAGTTAACATCGTATGCTCTAACAGTGTAATAATATTGTATTCCATTCGTAAGGTTAGAATCAACAAAATAGTATGGAATACCTGTATTTGAACCAACAGTATCATAATAATATGTTGTTTCATATTTTGCTGCAGCAGCATTATAATATATCAGTGAATCTTTTAGAACAACAGTATATTCATTTATTTTGTCATATTTTGCAAGTAATTCCCATGTTCCACCTGCACCTGTTCTTGACCTATAAATGTTATATCCTTCAATATCATACTCTCTATAGGCAGGGTTATATGTTGGAAGTAAAGGATCTGAAACAAGTGTATAATATTTATCTGGAATAAGTTCCTGTGCATTATCCCAGTAAATTACTACCTTTTTATCCATTCCAACAACATCAAAGTTAACCTGTCCAGGTGCAACTGGTCCAAGCCATCCCTGATCATATATCTGTTGTGCAATAAGCATTTTGTTAAGCATTTCAGCAGAATTTTTAGAAATTATTATTCCTATAATAACTGTTGCTGTTGAATCATATTTTAAAGTGAACGGACCTGACGCCATAGCGAACCTCTTATCACCTGCTGCTGTTGGATCCTCTGTCTTTCCAGGATAACCAGGAACACCTTGTTCCCAATTAGGGAATGGTCTATATGATGCTTCCGGATCATTTGGGTTATAAAGTGTATGATCATATCCTGCAAGAACAAGGTATCTTTTTATATGATCCGAAGGATCAGTTTGAATTGTAAAATAGTTGAATGTTGTCATTCCTATTCTTTCACCAGCAGGAATGATGAATGATCCGTTATGATATAGGTCTATTGGTTCAGTCGCTTTTGGTGATTCAAGATATTTGTAAGCAACTATGCCTGGGAAATGTGTCCAGTTAGCTTCAGATTCAAGCTGGAACTGGTATCCAACATTTATCTGCATCAATGTATCGTTAACTCCAGCATAATCTACCGTCATTGTATCTATAAAACCTAAAAGATCGTTTGCAGCATCTTGGGCTTCATTTCCAATATCGTTATCAGCACCAATTCCAACATAACATTTCTTTATATCTTTCTTATCGCTTCTCTTATTTTGAATATCATATTTTACAAAAATTATATCTTCTTTCAAAGGACCAACCCAAGCGTAAGTTGTCTGTTTAACTTCTATTTCAAGTGGTATTGAACTTGCAACCAAACGGTAACTTAAATCCATATCGTTAAACTCTGTGTATGAGTCTTGCATTGAAACAACAGAATCTGCACCTGATGTTGTTTTCAAAGGCCAGGGTTGACCATAGTTGTCACTTGTTGAAATGTAAACTATATCCCATGGATTATTGTATGGAGTTGGTCTATCTGGTGATGCATCGTTTATATCTCCAGGTACAAACTCTGTTGATGCAGAGCTTGGATAATAACCACAGGACATTGTTGTATCAGCTGTTCCATCATCATTCTCTATAATTCCACCAACCCACACTCCAGCACCAAAAACATAAGTTTCCTGTGGAAAACCAGCAGGCCAATAAAGTCCAGAGTTGTTACCAGAATAAACATCCTGAGCAAAAATAGCAAAGTTTGTTATATATGTATTTATCTGGTTTATATCAAGAATCCTCTGGTCAAAAACTCTGCCTGAGGTCATCTTTGGATCTATGTATGCTGGACGAGCAAAAATAGTTAAAGTAAAAAGTAGTGTGAGGAGGACAAAAAAGAGTTTTTCTAGATTTTTATTCATATTTTTCCTCCATCCTTAGAATGAAAATTCAAGACCCACAGTTACAACTCTTGGAGCTGACCAGTTGGTTGGGTCATTAAGGTAATCTTTATAATATGCTATATAAGATTCGTATGCTTCGTCCTGAGAAACTGTTCCATCTCTATCAATATCTCTTCTAACATCATATCCGGGCTGACCGATAGTGTATGCGTTGAAAATATTTTTGTCTATCGATGCGAGTGTCGCATTCCTATCTGGAAGACCTGTTGAAGCATAAACATCAACAACATTCCTTATGTTGAACAAGTTTGTAACTGTAACATAGATGTTAGGTTCAAATGTCCCAAACAAAAATCCCTTTCTGAATTTAAGGTCAGTGTTGAATGTCCATGGTTTCCTTTCACTGTTTGTAACACCAGTCTTTACTCCCTTTTCATTTACTGGAGTGTATGGCTGACCTGAGTTTATAGAGTTGTCAATAGATATTGTCCAGTTGTCAGCATATATTGGTAGTTCTTTTGCTGGCATTCTCAAAACAAAACCTATATTTATTGTATGTCTCTGATCGAATGATAGATAGTATGGGATCTTTGGCATCTGTATATCTCCACCTGTAACTGGATCCCTTTCAGCATAAGTTAAATAGTAACCTTCCCAAGCATCAGATGCTGTTCCCTTTGCAAAAGATAATGTATAAGCTATATCTGTTGAGAAATATTTTGATGATTTTGAGAAAGCAACTTCAAGACCTTTAACATTACCATACTCAACATTCTGCAAAGCATAGTATGGTGCTGGTAAAGCGTAAACTTTTCTTGAACCTATAAGTCCATATATATCCTTATAATATGTTGTAACATCCAAAGCCATATCTGCACCTATCTGTGTCGCTATTCCAAACTCATAGGATATTGTTCTTTCAGCATCAAGGTTTGGTGAACCTATATTTGAGTTTCCTCTCTTTGAAAGATCAACACCAAGACCTGAGAAGAGATAATCCATCTGTGGTGTCTGGAAGAAGTGACCATAGTTGAAATGCAAAACTGAAACTTCAGATATTGGATGTGATATTCCCAACCTTGGTGATACTTTATATTTCTTTTCAGCCATTCTAACAGGCCATGTTAAAGTATCCCAAACAGAATCAGGATAACCTGGATATGAATCAGGTTTTGTAATATTTGGATTTGGAGTTATCACTATTGTTGTATCACCTGTTATAGTATCTATAATAGTATCCTGCTGATATAGTGGGAAACTCCTGTTGTTTGCAACATAATAGTATGGTGTATTCGCATCAAGATAATCGAATCTAAGACCTATGTTAACAACCATTCCTTCAAATTCCATCTTATCCTGAACATAAGCTGCAACCTGTTTTGGATAAACATGGTATTGATCGGAGAATGGGTTTGGATCCCATGGCAGATAGATATCCCATAGATAAAGTTCATAAGCTTTATACTCAACACCAGTTTTCATCTCATGGTATCTTCCAATCTGGCTTGTCCAATCAGCTTTTACTGTAAGATAATTGGAATACCTGAAACTTGATACTCCATACCAATTTGGATAAATGTACTGAGCATCTATCCACCATCCCCATGGAGAGTTATTTTTCCATTTATCAACCATACCTGGGACATAGTGGAAATTGTTGGTATCTATTACACCGTAAGGTTTCCAGAACTCATACCATTTTGGTATAATAACTTCTGGAGGATAAACTGTATCACCATTTTCATCAAAAAGGATACCATCAAATTCAGGTCCATAATGTGTTTGAGTATAGAAGTAACTACCTGTCAATGTTACAAAATTAGCCTGATTTATCATCCAGTTTGCAGTTCCATTTATCTGGTATCCATCAGTATTTCTTGTTAGGTATCTTTCAAGATTGTATTTCAAAGAATTGTTAAACTGCTGATAAGAAGAATGAGAATAGAAACCACCAAGATTTATTTTTAAATTGTTTGTTGGTTTTACTGTGAATTTTGCCTGAGCATGGTATTCACTTCTTTTGTGATGTGGAACAACAATACCAAGATTCTCCCAATATGTTGGTCCATACCTGTTCCACATAACTGTATCGATAACAACTTTATTATAATAGTATGTTGTATCGTTTAATGTATCAACAACAGTATCTACTCCATATGTAAAATATGGAACAGAGTCCTGTGTCCAGTTTGCCGTTGTGTATGTTGTATCAATTATTGGATTACCCAAAGAGTCGTAACCTGCTAAAGAGTAATCAACAAAATCGTATGAGAAAGCATAACCTGTTGAATCATTTTTATAGAAAAAGGTTGGTTTATCAACAAAAAGTGGAGACCAATCGTTTGTTACATAAATATCACCTGAAACAAAAAATCTTAAAAGATCTTTGTATATTGGTCCACCTAAAGAGTATTCCAACCTGTTGTCACCATAGTTGAAAGAAGTTGGAAGGAAAGAGTTACCTTCATATCTAACAGTTCCCTCATATTTTTTAGCACCTTCTCTTGTTACTATGTTTAAAATTCCAGACATCGCCTCACCATATTCAGCGTTGAATCCTCCTGATATGAATTTCACTTCTGAAACAGCATTTTTATTTATTGTAGCTCCGAGGCCTTTTGTAACTGGATCTATAATTGACATACCATCAACCATGTATCCAACTTCATCTGTTCTTCCACCTCTGACATGCATCGCATTTCCACCACCGACAACTCCAGCATTGTTTGCAACAGCTGCCATTATGTTGTTTGAAACAGATTCATCAAGAAGTTGCTGGTTCATAGTTCTTTCTTTCTGTGTAACATTCGTTTGTATCTTTGATTCTTTAGCCTCAACAATAACAGTATCATACTCTATTGCACCCATGACAAGTTCAAAGTTGACTGTTGTGTTAATGTCTGCTGATACTGAAATGTTTGTTTTTGTTTGGGTCTGGTATGAAATTATCTGGGCTGTAACTGAATAAACTCCAACTGGGACATTCAGAATAAAGTAGTATCCATCAAGATCCGTAACAGCACCTATTCCAAGTTCCGGTATTATAACATTAACACCGGGGATACCCTCTTTTGTCTGTTTGTCAATAACTCTTCCAGTTATCTTTCCTGTAACACCTGCAAAAATATTAACTGAGAAGAGAAGAACCAGAAGGAGAATAATTCCAAAAAGATAATTTTTCTTTGACATTATTACTCTCCTTTTTAAATCTTAAATAATGTAAAAAAAGGGGAAACTTAGTTTCCCCTTTTTGTTAAAAAGAAAAAGATTACTTAACTGAAACAACTTTTTTGGTAAAGTTGTTAACTCCATCGTTAACCTTAACAAAGTAAACACCCTGTTTTAGATTTAGATTAACTGAATGTGTTCCTTTTGCGAAGAATTTGTTTATTGTTTTAACATTTCTTCCAGTTGCATCATAAACTGATATTTCAACATTCTTACCTTCACTCATAACAAAACTTATAGAACCATTCTTTCCAACGAATGATGGAATGTTGTATATATTCTTTTTACCATTTGATGATATTTCGTTGTTCATACCCCATACTGTTGTTATACCGAGATCTTCCCAAACCAATGTTGGGTCATTTATATTAACAGATTTATAGTATATTGAATCCTGTGAATCGGAAACACCAGCAATATGGATAAGTCCATTTTCATCAACTTCTTTACCACATTCAACTTCATAAAGACCAGCGTTAAGTATAAGTGTTGTTCTGTAAACACCGTTTGTAGCTGGATCAAGTTTCAAAGCTTCAACAGATGTTACTCCTGTTGATGTATCAACATAATCGTTATAAATTATGTACATATTTTCATTTGATGGATCATAGCAAAGGTTTGCACTGTAAGCGTTACCTCTCCATGTTGCTGTAGCACCTGTTTCATCCAAAACATCACCATCATGGATGTTTATATAATCATATCTGAAATCTGTTTCACCGTCGAATTTATAACCAAAAACAAATGACTGACCCTGCCATATGAATGTGTAAAGGTCACCACCATTCTCATAGTAATCAACAAAAAGGTCATTCAAAGGAATCACATAAGCCATTACGCCGTTTGTTCCTCTTGTATAATACTCAGCATCCCACCAATACCACCATGTTCCAAAACCATCACCCAATGCGTTTCCAAGTTCATCTGTCCATCCACCTGTTGAGGCATCAAGATAAGCTTTTACTGGGAAAGCATCATTTGTTGAGTTTGCTGTTGTATCAAGATTATATATAACTGTATCACCATTCAAAGTGTTAACATTTGGCCATATGTTTCCTTCAAAAAGCCCTGTGAATCCATTCCAGTTTACGCCAAGATCTGTTGTATAAGCATAACCAGGAACTATTGCTGAACCAGCACCTGATGCTAAAATATCTGATCTTGTTTCATCTTTCCAAACCATTCCGAATACACCATGAACATCATCACCATTTCCCCATCTAACACATGAAACATCTATACCCCAGAGTGTATCAGTGTTTAAAGTTGCTGGGAAATTATAAGTTCCCCATGTTATTCCATAATCTGTTGAATAGTTTGTTCCAAATCCACCAGCAACATCATATGCTATCATAACGCATTTATCACCATCTGGATTAACAGCAATTGAAGGCATATATGCCGCATAGTTTGCTGTATCTGTAACAAGAATTGGAGATGTCCATCCACCACCATTTGGACCTAAAGCATCTGTTGTAAACCAATCACCGAAATAAGCGTTTGTTCTGTAGTTAACTATAACATAAGGATACTCTCCAGATGCAACAGCTATTTCGTTATAGTTTCTTAAAAATGGACCTGCTGATGTTATCAAAGTTGGTGTTGTCCAGCTTGAACCACCGTCAAGTGAAGCTGTATAATATACTCCAACAAATGAACCACCGCTGTATAATCCAGTTAAAGCCTGGATTATCTGTCCATCTTTTGATGAAACAATACTTTGAAGTGGTGTTGGAGCGAAACCTCTCATATCACCACCAAGATTCAAAATCGCTTTCATCCCTGCTGCCTGTGCATAAGAATCTTTAGTCTGTAAAAATTTACCATCCTGTGAAACACTTGTTACCTGTCTTATCTTTGCAAGTACATCTGTTGATGGCATTGCAAAAAGTGAAAATGCGAATGCCAATACAAAGAGAAGAACAAAAATCCTCTTCATTTTACCTCCTATCTTAAAGGTTTCTTTTTTTTCCTCGAAGAACCATCTCTTTTCTATTTTTTCCTCCTTTATTATTTATTTTAAAATTTTTTTTGAAAAAAGTCAATACTTTTTTTACACCCGAAAGGACTTGAACCTTCAACCTGCGGAACCGGAATCCGCTGCTCTATCCAGTTGAGCTACGGGTGTCATTTTTTCTTCTTATGACGCATCGCTTTTCTTCTTTTTTTTCTTTTATGGGTTGCGATTTTTTTTCTCTTTCTTTTTCTTCCGCACGGCATTTAAACCTCCTCTATCCTTTTTCAACTTTTTCTTTTAAAATCTTTGATGGTTTGAAAGCTGGAACATACCTTTCAGGAACATGAACTTTTGCTCCAGTTTTCGGATGTCTTGCAATCCTTTCTCTTCTCTTTTTGGTTTTAAAAACTCCAAGTCCTCTTATCTCAATTCTATCCCTGTTAACAAGTGTTTCCGTAATAAGATCTATCAAAGTTTCAAAACAGATCTCAACATCTCTTCTCATTACACCAGTTCTTTCAGCTATCTGATCTATAACATCCGCTTTTGTTCTCGTTTTTGCTTTCTCTTTTTCTTCAGCCATACTTCCCCCTTTTTGATAATATTATCCTTATAATTTAAAAAGTCAAGTTTTAAAATTCTTTCCTTACCTTATCTATAAAACTTTTTACATTTTGAACAACCAAAGAATCCTTACATTCATCCTCAGAAATCGAAGATGAAAAGATCTTTTCTGTAAAAACATTTTCACTAATTTTTGAAACCGTATAAATACTTTTCAAAAAGTATCTATAACTTTTTATCATTCCATCATCACCATACTCGTAAGGTGTTTTTGAATAATCTTCTAATGTTACAGATAAAGTGTCCCTTTCATCACTTCCAACTATCTTTACATTTCCATAGGTTGGAAAAATTTCAAAGATCTTATTGTAAAATTTTTCTTCAAAATCAAGATAAAAAGTTCTGTTTTCAATTTTTCCCAAAACAACCCTTTCAAAAGGCAAACTTCCTTTTACAAACGAGTAAAAACAACCTTCAAAACTAATCAGAGATAGTATAATTATTAAAAAGATACCTTTTAATCTTTTTGGTTGTTGTTTTAGGAAACTCTTCATATCTGATATCAAATTTTTTCACCCTCTTATAATCAGCAAGATTTTCACATATTTTTGCGATCTCTTTTCCTATTATCTCTTTTAATTCTTTGTGCCCTTCCTCTTCTGAAAGATTCTTTTTCATAACATTTTCAATAAGTTCTGGGTTTGGATAAACGACAGCACCGACCTCTTCTCTTCCAGTTTTTTTATTTATCACAGGTAAAACTAAAACCTCTTCGATAAGTTCACTTTCTCCAAGCATCTCCTCTATCTCTTCAGGGTAAACATTTTTTCCCGCTTCTGTAACTATAATGGATTTTTTTCTTCCCGAGATATAAAGATATCCCTCTTTATCCTTGTATCCAATATCGCCAGTATAAAACCATCCATCTTTTATAACAGCATCGGTTGCTGATTGGTTGTTGTAGTAACCTTTCATAACTATTGGACCTTTGATTTTCAATTCTCCTTCTCCATTTTCATTCGGGCTATCTATTTCAACTTCAACTCCTTCGATTGGAATACCAATCGAACGATGTTTGTATTTATGTAAAGGATTTACGGAAACAACTGGAGAGGTTTCAGTAAGACCATAACCCTGAACAAGCAAAAATCCAAACGATTCAAAACTTTCCGCAACTTCTGGTTTTAATGCTGCACCACCTGAAATCATCAATCTGATCGTTGAAAGTCCCGATTTTTCCCTTAAGGATTTAAAAATTGGACTTCCAAGTTTAATGTTAAGTAAAAATTTTGAACCCTTTTCAATAGCAAGCATTCCATTGACTATCGTATTCGTAACAGGTGATTTTTTGATCGCTCGTTTTATTCCAAGGATTATCTTTTCAAAAAGAAGGGGAACACCAAGCATAATCGTTGATTGTGAATCTTTTATATCCTCTAAGATTTCGTTTGGTTTTAAAGATCTTGCATAGGTTATTGTGCAGCCATTATAAAGTGGTAACAAAAAACCTGCTGTTGCTTCAAATGTATGGTGAAGAGGAAGAACAGATATGAATCTATCATTCTCTTTTACTTCGATAAGTTTTGCACTGTAGATGATATCATAACTTATATTCCTGCTTGTAAGCATAACTCCCTTTGATTGTCCTGTTGTGCCTGATGTAAAAATTATAACATAGGGATCATCAAGAGAAACTTTTACATCTTTATACTTATGGGAACCTGATTCGATAAGTTTTCTCCCCTCTTCAAGTGCAACATAAAAAGGAATTTCATGTGTGTGTTCCGCTTCATCCATCGAAATAACATATTTTAAATCTGGAAGCGAATCTTTTATCTCATTTATAAGATCTAAATATCTTGGAGATACAAAAATCCCTTTTGCTCCAATGTAATGGAGTATCATTTTTATCTCTTTCTCTTTTAACATCGAATCTATGGGGATTACATAAGCCCCACTCCTTGCTATCGAAAGATATGAAACAGCCCACTCGGGACGATTCTCTCCAAGAACTGCAAAGGCTTCACCTCTTTTGACACCAAGGTGTAAAAGATATTCAGCAAGTTTTTTCGTCATATCGTTCAACTGTTCATATGTTATAGATCTGAAAGTGTATCCTGATTTTATCTGTAAAGCAATTTTACTTCCAAACTTTCTTGCGGAAATTTCTGGAATATCTTTGATCAAAAATAGATCTTCCATCAAAACTCCTTATTCGTTAACATCTATAAGTTCCCATTCAGAATAGTTACCATTTGTGTATTCCAATCTTTTATAGAGAAGCCCCTTAGAAATTGACCAGTAGAGATAACCGTAATAATCATCTTCCATAATTTTTACTTTAACAACATCGCTGAATGTTCCAGCACTCACTTCAACTGTTGTATCTATTGCTGCAATCTTTCTTGTTTCCGATTTATAAAGCCATGAATTATCAATTTCAACAGGTGTTTCAAGATATACTTCCTCTTCTGAAAAACCTGAGAAATATTCATCCTTTCCGTAGAAAATCAAATTTTCATCTTTGTCGATTATCAAAAATCTTGTTTGTCCGTCATCGTTAATCGTGTAAACTTTTCGATCGGTCTTATCTGTGAAATCAACTATTTTCCATTCATAGTTATCAGTTGTGGTATAATTTATCGCTGATATATAGGTTGTAAACTTGTAATAGTATGTCATATCCTCTTTAAAATTGGAAGACCAATCATAAATGTTGTTTGGGTCTTTTACCCATGGAAGAAGTGTACAACTCGACAGAATAAAAGCAATGAGAAAAATGAAAAAAGAAATTTTTTTAACCATTTTACCTCCTAATACATATCTGTTATCTCACAGCCCCTTTTAATGATCTCCTGAGCTATAACAAGTCGTTGTATCTGATTGGTCCCTTCATATATCTGTGTTATTTTTGCATCTCTCATCATCTTTTCAACAGGATACTCTTTTATGTAGCCATATCCACCAAAAACCTGAACCGCATCGGTTGTTACTTCCATTGCAACATCTGAACAGAAGGTCTTTACCATCGAACCAACTCTTGCAATATCCTTTCCGCCACCATCAACATATCTTGCGGATGTGTATGTTAACGCTCTTGCTGCTTCAATTTTTATAGCCATATTTGCTATCATATTTTGAACCATCTGGAATGTAATAATTTTTTGCCCAAACTGAACTCTCTGTTGAGCATAGTTAACAGATTCTTCATAAGCGCCCTGTGCTATACCAAGGGCCTGAGCACCAACTCCTATTCTTGAATAATCAAGTGTTTTCATCGCAACTTTAAATCCCTGCCCTTCACCACCAAGAATATTTTCCTTTGGAACCTTACAGTTATCAAAAACAAGTTCAACAGTTGCAGATGCTCTTATTCCCATCTTATTTTCATGTTTTCCAAAAGTGAAACCTTTCTCTCCCTTTTCAACAATGAATGCTGTAAGGCCTCTGATACCTTTTTCAGGATTTGCATTCGCTATTATAACATATATATCAGCAACTTCACCGTTGGTTATAAACTGTTTTGTTCCGGTTATATAATAAAAATCACCATCCCTTTTTGCAACCGTCTTTATGTTTGATGCATCACTTCCAGCATCCGGTTCAGTTAAACCAAAGGCTGCTAGTTTTTCTCCAGACGCTATCTGTGGTAAATATTTTTTCTTCTGTTCCTCATTCCCAAAAAGTATTATCGGCATCGTTCCAAGACCTGTTCCAGCGTATCCTAATGCTATACCAGCACAAACTCTTGATAACTCTTCAGTTGCTATCGACATTCCTGTGATTCCAAGTCCCATACCCTCATATTCTTCGGGTATAAACACTCTGAAAAGATCCGATTTTGCAAGGTATTCCATTATCTCATAGGGGAATTTTGCTGTTTCATCATATTCCTGTCTTACTGGCTTTATCTTTTCCTCAGCGATCTGTCTAGAAAGATTTTTGACTTCAAGCAGTTCTTCTGATAATAAAAGATGCATCAAACCTCCTATATATATTATTTTCTATTCTTTTCAAACCAATCTTTTAAATATTCTATAACTTCTTTTGTTTGACTTCCTGGACCGAAAAGTTTTCCAACACCCATTTTTTCTAATTCTTCCATATCTTCTTTGGGTATGATTCCTCCACCAAAAAGAAGTATATCATCCCTTTTGTTCTCTTTCAAAAGTTTTAAAACTTTTGGAAAAATTGTCATATGTGCACCTGAAAGTATCGAAAGCCCAACAGCGTCAACATCTTCATCGATTGCGGTTTTTACTATCTTTTCAGGTGTTTGATGTAATCCAGTATATATAACTTCCATTCCAGCATCCGATAGTGCGGACGCTATAACCTTTGCTCCCCTATCGTGTCCATCAAGTCCTGGTTTAGCAACAAGAACTTTTATTTTTCTTTCCATATATCCTCCAGACTCTTCAGATCGATTTTCTTAAAGATTTTTTCAGATATTTCATAAGGTGAAATATCTTTATCTTTTGTATTTTCTATAATTTTTAACTCCCTGTCAATACTTTTTATAAACATATCTCTTAAAATGTCTCTAACCTCTTTGTTTTTTCTGATCTTTCTTTTTCTTTCAACTATACCATTTTCGATAAATATTTTTTTTACCCGTTCGATCTCTTCAACAAGTTTATCCATGTTGCTATCATTTTTTGCCGAAACATTGATAACCGGGGGAATGATCTTATCATCCTTAGTTTTCATCTGTAAAATCGATTTAATGTATTCTGATGTTTTTTCTGACCCTTCCCTATCAGATTTGTTAACAACAAAAATATCTCCTATCTCCATAATTCCCGCTTTCATCGCCTGAATCGAATCACCTGATTCTGGAACAAGAACAACTATGACAAGATCTGTGATTTCCATAACATCAAGTTCAGATTGTCCAACACCAACAGTTTCAACAAGGATCAAATCTGTTCCAAAAATTTCCAGAACCTGTAAAATGTTTTCCGTTGAAGATGATAATCCTCCAAGAGAACCTCTTGATGCAACCGATCTCATGTAAACATTATCAAACCTGTACAGATTCTCCATCCTCAACCTATCACCGAGTATCGCTCCTCCCGTAAAGGGACTCGACGGATCTACTGCTAAAATAGATAGATGATTATACTTTCTGGCAAACCTTTCAACGAGTTTGTTCACAAGAGTGGATTTTCCTACACCAGGTGGACCAGTGATTCCGATTCTAAAACTTTCTTTTCTTTCTTTATAATACATTTTCAAAAATTCGATTCCTTCAGGTGTTTCATTATCAACAAGAGTGATAATTTTCGCAAGTGTAACTCTATCCTTTTCTTCGAATTTTTTGAAAAGTTTCTCAATTTCCATCAGAATTCGATTCCTTCTCGTGCGTTTACACCTTTTTTAAAATAATGTTTGATCTCTTTCATTTCAGTTACAAGATCAGCATTCTCTACTATTCTTTTTGTTGCGCCTCTTCCGGTCAAAACAAGTTCCACATCTCCTGGTTTATTTTTCATGATCTCAACGATAACATTTTCATCAACCATTTTAAAAAGAACCGTTACTATGATTTCATCGAGTATGACAATATCATAAAGACCAGAAAAAATGATTTCCTTGCTTTTTTCGATACCTCTGTTTACAAGATCTATCTCTTCTTTTTTTAGATTTTTTGGATCTATAAAATAGGGAAAACCAAATTGAAGAAAAGTGATCTTTTGGGAAAGGAACAGATATTCCCCATAGGTTTCACCCTTTTTTAAAAATTGAACGATTGCTACTTTTTTACCCTTTCCCAAAGCTCTTATCGCAAGACCCAAAGCAGCTGTGGTTTTTCCTTTTCCATCACCAGTATAAACCTGTATATATCCTTTTTCCATTTCTCTATATTAAAGTTCATCCACTGGAACACCGAGTTGTGTAGATGATTCAAGGTATGGTGAAAACTCAAGGATGAAATCCATGGCTTTCTCTTCGTTCGGTGCTTCAAAGATCAGATAGAAATCTGGTTTCCCAAACATCTGGAGAAAATGGAGTATTTTGATATCATCTGGTGGAGTTATCTTTTTTACAAGTTCCAACGCTTTATCTGTATTACCTGGTATTATTTCAAGTGTTGAAACGAAGATCATATTACCTCTTTTAAATTTTTTATTAAAAGATCTATATCCTCTTTACTTCTTTTTTCCGTTGAGGCGATCAGAAGAATATCTTTGTAATCTTTTGAAAATCTTTCAAGTTTTACCCCGATCAAAAATCCTCTTTCTTTCATCTTTTTGTAAACTTCGTTTAAACCTTCTATCCTCACTGGAAATTCGTTGAAGAACTCTTTTTTATCATATAAAATTTCAACACCTTTTACCTCTTTTAACCTCTCTTTCAGATAGTGTGCTGAGAGTAAAGAATCGGTGCTAACCCTTTTCAAGCCTTTCTTACCAAGCGATGAAAGATAAACTGTTGCCATAAGCATACAGAGCCCTTCGTTTGTGCAAATATTAGAAGTTGCTTTTTCTCTTTTTATGTGTTGCTCTCTTGTCTGAAGTGTCATCACAAACGCTTCTTTCCCATTCTTATCTTTTGTTCTTGCGATTATTCTTCCAGGCATATTTCTGATGTAATCTTTTCTGCTTGTAAATATCCCAAGAAGTGGTCCACCAAAACTTTGCTCTATTCCAAAGACCTGACCTTCTCCTATGGCAATATCCGCTCCCATATCACCTGCTGGTTTTAAAATCGGTAGAGTCATCGGATTCTGGTTTACTATAAACATAACACCTTTTTCCTTAACAATTTTTCCAATCCTTTCTCCATCCTCTATCAATCCAAAAAAGTTAGGTGTTTGCAGAACAAAAGCAGCATAGGAATCATCAAGTTTCTTTTCAAGTTGTTCTATGTCGAGTGTTCCATCTTTCAGATCAACAAAATCACAATGTATGTTTTGTCCTTTAAGATATGTATGTATAACTTCAAGAATTTTTACATTCAATCCTTTTGAAATCAAAACTTTTTCTTTACCTTTAATTGACATTGCCATATGACATGCTTCTGCAGTTGCTGTTGCACCATCATACATCGATGCGTTTGCAACATCCATCTTAAAAAGTTCACAAACCATCGACTGGTACTCGTAAATCGATTGTAATGTACCCTGAGAAACCTCAGGCTGATAAGGAGTATAAGCAGTGTAAAACTCAGGTCTTGAAATTATATGTTTTATTACCGGCGGTATATAATGATCATATATACCACATCCCATAAAGGAGATATAATCTTCTGTTGTTTTGTTCTTTCCAGCAATCTCTTTAACCTCTTTCAGAAGTTGGTATTCAGAAATCCCCTCTTCAAGTTCTTTAAGATCACTTCTGAGATTTTCTGGGATATGTTTTATCAACTCATCAAAACTTTTTACACCGATCTCTTTTAAAAGTTCATTTTTCTTTTTTTCGTTTGAAGGTATATACTTTTTCATAATCTCCTCTTAATGATGGCTTTCCTCACAATGTTTTTCATATTCTTTGCTTCCCATAAGATTGTTCAACTCGTCAAGATTTTCTGGTTTTATCTTCACGATCCATCCTTCTCCATAGGGATCCTCATTTATCTTGTTTGGAGAATCGTTTAAATTTTTGTTGACCTCGATTATTTCACCTGAAACACCAGCAACAAGATCGGAAACAGCTTTTACTGCTTCTATAGTTCCTATCACATCCCCTGCTTTGACTTTTCTTCCAACTTCAGGAAGTTCAACAAATGCGATATCTGAAAGTTCTGATTGTGCAAAATCTGTTATCCCTTCAACGCATATTCCATTTTCAACTCTGATCCATTCGTGAGTTTTTGTATATTTTAGATCATCAAGAAGTTTCATATATCCTCCTATTTATGTGTTCCATTCTTATAAAATGGGGGTTTGACTATAACTGCTTTTTTCATTCCTCTAATGTCTATTTCGATTTCCTGTCCTATCTTTGTAAACGGAAGGTTAACATATCCAAGACCGATATACTTGTCTATCGATGGAGAGTAGTTTCCACTTGTGACAAAACCGACTTCTTTTCCATCAACAAAAATTTTATAGTTGTGTCTTGGAATACCTTTATCCATCATTTCAAAACAGACAAGTTTTCTTTTTAAGCCATCCTCTTTCTGTTTTATCAAAGCATCTCTTCCGATGAAATTTCCCTTTTCAAGTTTTACACACCAGCCGATCCCCGCTTCGAGTGGAGTTGTATTCTGATCGATGTCGTTACCATAAAGCATATACCTCATCTCCAATCTTAAAGTATCCCTCGCTGCAAGCCCTATAGGTTCGATTCCAAACTCTTCTCCTGCTTTAAAAATTTCGTTCCAGATTTTTTCCGCATTCTCTTTGTAAAAGTAAAGTTCAAATCCATCCTCACCAGTGTAACCTGTTCTGGAAATAACCATGTCTATGCCACAGACCTTTGTCTCAGCAGAATAATAAAATCCCATCTTTTCAAGTTGAAAATCGGTAAGTTTTTGTATAACCTTTTCAGCAACAGGTCCCTGAACAGCGAGTTGGGCTATTCTGTCGGAAATATTCTCAACCTCAACATCATCCCATTTGTTTTTCATTATCCATTCATAATCTTTATCAGTATTTGATGCGTTAACAACAAGCATTATTTCATTCTTTAAATTGTAAACAAGAAGATCATCAACTATTCCTCCATTCTCATAAAGCATATTTGAATATTGTACCTGATTCTCCTCCAAAGACATAACCGAGTTTGTAGTTATATAATCCACAAACTCCTTTCTTTTTTCTCCCCTGACAATTATTTCTCCCATGTGAGACACATCAAAAACTCCAACTGTTGTTCTCACTTTTTTGATCTCTTCAATAACGCCTTTAAACTGCACGGGCATTTCATATCCTGCAAAAGGGACGATTTTCCCATTATTTTTTACATGAAAATTATAAAAAGGTGTCCTTTTTAACAATTTTACCTCCATTGAAAAAATTGATTTTTATTATACAACTTTATTCAAATTATTCAAGGGAGAGCAGTTGAAAATTTTTTTGAAATTTTTAAAATATAAAAAAGGAGTTTTTAATGAAATTTTTACTTTTAACAATAATCATCCTTAAAAACATTTTCGTTTTCTTTCTTAACATCAAAGAAAAATTGTATATACAAAAACATTCAAAAAATATACCTGAAAATTTTAAAGATGTTCTCGATGAGAGTAAATTCTCGATATCAAACAGTTACAACATAGAAAAATTAAATTTTTCAAACATTTCTCTGATCTTTTCTCAAACGATATTGTTAATCTTTATCTTCTCACCACTTTTAAACCTTTTTTCAAGTTATTTTGATAAACTTAATACGATATATATACTCAAATCACTATCCTTTTTTTCTTTTTTAATAATAATTTCTACACTTTTCAGTTTACCTTTCGATTTTTACTTTCATTTCAAAATTGAAAAAAAATATGGATTCTTAAAATACAAAATTTCCGGTTGGCTAAAAGATAAGTTGAAAGAGTTGTTGATCAATCTTGTTCTTACAAACATTTTCGTTTTAGTCCTCATAGGAATAGTAGGAAAGAATTTTTATTTTTCTCCCTTAAAAATTTTAGGTATTACAATTATTTTTGTGTTCCTTTTAGTTCTATTCACATTTATTGTCCCTATCATTTTGATACCGTTTATGTACAAAACTGAAAAACTCAAAGACGAAAAACTTATGTCAAAAATCAAAGAACTGATAGAAAAGTCAGGTTATACCTTCGATGGTGTTTATGTGATAAGGGAGAGTGAAAAATCAACTCATTCGAATGCAATGTTTACAGGTATCGGAATAAAAAAAAGGGTTATTCTTTTTGACAATCTCCTTTCAAAATTTTCTGAAGATGAGATTTTGGGTGTTGTTGCACATGAGATCGGACATGGAAAACTTGCTCATATAAAAAAATTTTTGATTCTGAATATAGTTGCGATTTTCCTTTTCATCATAGCATCCTTTTCAATACTTTCCAATGATTACATCTATAAAATTTTTAGTGTTCCCTTAAACTCATTCACTGGGATATTTTTACTCTCCATTTTAACTTCAGAGTTAATCCTGTATTTTTTCAATCCTCTTTTAAATTCTATTTCAAGAAGGTTTGAATTTGAGGCAGACAATTTCTCAAAAAATTTAATGAAAGATAAAACGCCGATAATAAAAGCATTGAAAAAACTTGCTTTTGAAGAGTTATCCAGTATAAATGTTGATCCTGTCTATGAATTTTTCTATTATTCACATCCAACTCTTGAAAAGAGAATATTGAATTTACAAAAAGATTAAGGACCAACATGTATCATTGGAACATCATTACTGTAATCTTCAAATTTTAAACTATTCTCCCTTTCAAGTTGAAGAATCGAATAATGTATCATCTCCATGGATGAAAAGAATTTTAGCATTTTGGATGTTTTTTGATCGTCAGCAAAAACTCTTGAAAGTTCCTGATAAAAATTGTGTGCAGCAAGTTCACTTTCCATCGCTTCATAAAGTATATCACTCAAAGGTTTGTTTGGAGAGGATATATCAACTTTAGGAAGTGGAACTATATCATCAACAGGGAGTACTATCTCTTTCAGATAAGTTTTTTTATAAAATTCTTCAAAATATTTTTTATGTTTTTCTTCTTCATTCGCAAGGAATTTTAATCTTTCTTTCAAAAAAGCGTTTTTTATCCTTTGAGCGAGTTGATTGTATATGTTCATTGAATCTATTTCATTCTTTAATGCAAAAAGGATTAGATCCTCTCTCTTTATTTCGTCTATATTCATCCTTCTCCATAGTCCATGTATATTACAATATGCTCTAACACTTTTTATTTTAAAACTTTTTGGTAATATATAAACTGGTTTTTCATCGATATTGAAAAATTTTTTTATACTCTCTTTATCTGTATTTATTTCTAACCATTCGATATGATGTTCTTTCGTCATCGGATGTTCAACTTCGCCAACAGATATTTCAAAAAAACCATTTTTTTCTTTTATGAATGGTAGATGTTTTTCCATTCCTTCATCTTTATTTTTCGATTCCTCTTTCAACATAACTTTTCCACAACAAATGATTTCTCCATCTCCTTCCCTTAAAATTTCAACTACATTATTACATACAGAACACCTTAAGATATCTTTTTTTATATCCATCTCTCCTCCTCTTTTAAAATTATTATAATTCAAAATGTAATCTATATCAAGGTTAGGGTTGTATTTTTACAAAAATTAACTATATTAAAATAATATCATTTTAAAGGAGTGAAAATGGAAGAAAAAAAGAAAAATCAGTTCAACAAAATAAAACACAAAATTTTGATTTTAAGTGGCAAAGGTGGTGTTGGAAAAAGTACTGTTTCAGTTAACATATCATCTACTCTTAAAAGTTTGGGATATAAGGTCGGACTTCTCGATATCGATCTACATGGTCCTTCGATTTCAAAAATGGTTGGTGTTGAAGATAGAAGAATTGAACTGGATGATAACAACCTTATGAAACCTGTACTTACTGAAGGTGGAATCAAAACTTTATCTTTATCGATGCTTGTTGAGAAATCTGATTCTCCGATCATCTGGAGAGGACCTTTGAAGATCAAGGCGATTCAGCAATTTTTCGATGATGTAAACTGGGGAGAACTCGATTTTTTGATAATAGATTCTCCTCCTGGAACTGGTGATGAACCTTTAACTATTCTACAACAGATCGAAGGTGTAACAGGAGTTGTAATTGTCACAACTCCACAGGAAGTTTCTACATCCGATGTTGCAAGATCTATAAATTTTGTAAAAATGGTTGGTGGAGAAATTCTTGGGTTAATCGAAAACATGTCATATTTTGTCTGTCCGGTATGTAAAACTCAACATAAAATTTTTGGAGAAGGTGGAGGTGAAAGGTTGGCAAAACGGTACAATATCGATAACTTTGTAAAGATCCCTTTAGATAAAGAACTAGTTGAACTTTCTGACTCTGGTAAACCCTATGTTGAAACTTATCCTGACTCAGAGATCTACAAAATTTTTGAGAATTTCATAAAAAATATGATCACAAAAATCGAATGATTTTTGTTGACTTTCATATTCTTCTTCAATATATTTTTATTTGAAGGAGGAGTTATGGATTTTAAAAAATCTTTTTTTATTTTTTTTTTTATTGTAATATCAACCTTTTCAATTTTTTCAGCACCATCGATGCAGTTGAACTCAGGATACATTCATTCTCTTGATGCTATATTAAAAGAACAGAGGTTGAATCTCGGTTTCCATTTTTACGGGTCATCAAGAGATTTTCAAATACCTTACATATCAACCATTGACGGTGATACACATTACAGTTGGGATACTTATGCTTTTGCAACTCTCGCATACGGAATAGGTTATTCCTTTACAAACTGGCTTGAGGTAAACATCTATTCAACAGCACATCTTGATGCTATCGATACTCCTGAAGCGGCGGGAAGAGTTGACGAAAACACGAACTATGCAAGTTACGGTTTTGGTGATACTGAGGTTGGTTTGAAACTGACAACAGGTGGTATATTTGGTGCTACAAAAAATGCAGATTTCGGTGTATATTGTTTTTATAGATTATCAACAGGTGATACCTATGATACCTTAAAAGACAATTCATCATCGTTTTCGATAGATTATATAAAAAATCATGGTGGAATTTTCAGACATTTTACAACGAACAGTCAGGATTTTGGAGTGAAACTTTTGATTTCCTTTATCACTTCAACACAGGTTCCGTTAGCGATAAATTTGAATGGTGGTTACACAAAGTTCAACGATCTTCCTTCATCGATTTCAAATCCTGTAATGTTTGATTATTCAGGATCATTCTCGATCAAATTCGGATCATTCATCCCATTTTTTGAAATCTATGGCAACAAATATATGTTCAACAACATAAATGATGGCCGCCTTGTCCACAATTTAACTGGTGGTGTGAGATTTGATACACCGATAGGTCTTGTAATAGATCTTGGAGCGGATTATAGGATATCAAAATTCGTTCCCGATTTAAAACCAACATTAAACGGTATCTCAGATGTTCTATTTTTGAATGATGGATGGGAAGGAACACCAGATTGGAAAGTGTTTTTCGGTTTAACATACTATTATGATTTCAAAAAAGAGGAAATCAAAAAAGAGGAACCTAAAACACTTATAACTGGAAAAATAATAGATGGTGAGAGTGGAAAACCTCTGTCGGCGATCATAACCTTACCTGGATATTCTGAAACATTACAGATAGTTACAGATTCAACAGGAATTTATTCTATTGAAGTAAAACCGGGCAGTATTAGAATAAAGGTTGAAAGAGAAGGATACAAATGGCAGGAGAAGGGAATAATCATTGAAAAAGGACAAACAAAGATAGTGGACTTTGCTCTGAACAAAAAGGTTGTTGCACAGGGAATATTAACTGGAACTGTTAAAGACAAATCAACAGGAGAAAATATTAAAGCAACATTATCATTCCCTCAGACCGATATCCCCTCATTTACACCTGATCCACAGACAGGTGTTTACAGGATCAGTTTGAATCCAGGTACTTATACTCTTGCGGCAACACTTGATGGATATGTAACCTATGTACAACCTATCGTCATAGAAGCAGATAAAACTCTGATCTTAAATATAGAGATGCTCAAAAAAGGTGGAAAGATAACTTTAAGAGGAATAAACTTTGAATCTGGAAAAGCAACTATTCTTCCTGAGTCATATCCTATACTTGATGAAGCTGTTAAACTTCTCAACGACAATCCGAAGGTTAGAATTGAGGTTCAGGGTCATACAGATTCTGTTGGAAGTGATAGTGCAAACCTTGTTCTATCACAGGCAAGGGCTGAAGCGGTTCGAAACTATTTGATCATGAAAGGTATAGATCCTGCAAGAATAGTTGCAAAAGGTTTTGGTGAACTTATGCCTGTCGCTGATAATGCAACAAAAGAAGGTAGGGCAAAAAATAGAAGAATAGAGTTCTTGATACTTGGAGAATAGAAGGATAATTTAAAAGTAATCTTTGAAATTTTTGATCATCTTTTTCATGTTCTTGTGCTGAACAAGTAGTTGCTTAACCATAGCAACACTTGTTCCGCTTCCTTTTGCGATCCTTTTAACTCTGCTTTTATTGTTTAAAAGTTCTGGATTTCTTCTTTCCTCTTTTGTCATCGAATTTATTATCGCTTCCACTTTTTTAATGTTCTCCTCTTCCATACCTGAAAGTTTTACTTTGCTACCAACTCCCGGTATCATCTTTATTATCTCTGTCAAAGGTCCCATCTTTCTCAACTGCTTTATCTGAATAAGGTAATCCTCAAAATCAAATTTACCTTCTTTTAGTTTTTTCTCAATCTTTAAAGCTTCCTCTTCCTTAATCAGGTTCTCAGTTTTTTCAACAAGTGTTACTATATCTCCCATTCCCAGTAACCTTGAAACGAACCTCTCTGGATAAAATTTTTCAATATCATCTATATGTTCACCTTTACATATAAATTTTATAGGTTTCTCAACACTTTTTACTATTGAAAGAGCAGCTCCACCTTTTTGGTCGCCATCCATTTTTGTTAAAATAACACCGGTTATATTTATCATCTCGTTGAAGGTTTTCGCACTGTTAACAGCATCCTGTCCTGTTAATGAATCTCCAACAAAAAGTTTTTCACAAGGTTTAAATTTTATTTCTATCCTTTTAAGTTCATCCATAAGTTCTTCATCTATATGTAACCTTCCAGCTGTATCAAGAATAAGAGTGTCAAAGTTGTTCCTCTGGGCGAATTCAACAGCATCCTCTATCCTTTTTATAAGATCATTTTGACTTGTCTGGAAAAAGTTTAAAGAATTTCTCTGGGAGAGCTGTTTCAACTGATCGTAAGCTGCAGGTCTTTTTATATCACATGGTACAAGAAGTGCATTTCTTCCATCTTTTTGAAACAATTTTGCGAGTTTACCACATGTTGTTGTTTTTCCACTCCCCTGTAATCCAACAAGCTCTATTATCGCAGGATTACCTTTAAAATGCAACTCTCTGTCACCTGCTGAAAAAAGTTCAACAAGTTTATCGTTAACACTCTTTATTATTATATGCTCTGGTTTTAGGGACTTGTAAACTTCCTTCCCAACTATATCTTCCTTTAAAGAGTTCACAAACTCGTTAACTATTTTATAGTTAACATCAGCCTCAAGAAGTAAAAGTTTTATCTCCCTTAAAGTAATGTTAAGATCCTCTTCACTAACTTTACCTTTATTTTTTATTTTGGAAAAAATGTTTGAGAACCTTTCAGTTATTTTTTCAAGCATCTTTTAAAACTCCCGCACTTTTTAAAATTTCTTCCACAAGATCATCATACTTTATCCCATCGTATTCAGCCTCCATCGGTAGATCTGAAAGATCTGTCATACCGGGAACAGAATTCACTTCAAGTTCAAATATTCTGTTTTTTTGATCTATTATGTAATCAACTCTTGCAAAAGATCTCATATTCAAATTTTCAAATATGATTAGAGTTTTTTCCTTCAAAAGTTCAACAGTTTTCATGTCAACTTCAGGTGGAATCAAAAAATCGGTTTTCCCTTTTGTATACTTTGACTCATAATCGTAAAATTTGTTTTTAGGTTTCAACTGCAATGGAGTTAAAACTTTAGTTTTACCTTTATACTCAATAACTCCAACTGTAACCTCTAAACCATTTTCAACATACTCTTCAACCAAAAAATCGTTGAACTGTTTGAAACCTTCCTTCAACAAATCTTTTGCCTTATAATTTTCAATAATAAATGTTCCAACAGATGACCCACCAGTGTTAGGTTTTACAATAACTTTTCCTTTAAAATTCTTTTCAACAATATTTTCATCTTTTTCAAAAATCTTTCTGTTTATGTATAAAGAATTTAAAACTGGAATATTTAAAGATTTTACCACCTGCTGTGTAAGATATTTGTTTATGGTCAAAGATGAAGGAATAACACCCGAACCTGTATAAGGTATTTTAAGGTATTCAAGTATCCCCTGAACAACCCCATCCTCCCCCGGTCTTCCATGCATAACATTGAAAACTTTATCAAAACTTTTCAAATTTTCTATCAGTTTTTCATCATACTCTATTCTTTTTGCATCGTAACCTTTCCTCAAAAGAGCATCACAAACTCTTATCGCTGACCTTTTTGAAACTTCACTCTCTATTGAAGGACCACCAAAAAGAACCGCTATTTTTTCAGCCATCAACAATCTCCTTTAAAATTTTTGCTTTTTTAAAAAACTCTATTTTATAATCTTTTGATTTTTTATCAAGTATTATAAATGTCAATAGTTTTTTCAGATTTTTACTTTTAATATCAACATCACCAGTTATCACAAAAACTTTTTTCTTATACTTTAAAGATCTTTTCACTATCTCTCCATTTATTTTTCCCATTAAAGATTGGTCATCAAATTTTCCTTCATCTATTACTATGCAATCACTCTCTTTTATCAGTTTTTCTATTTGAATATTTTTTGATAAGAATTCCCAACTTGAAATATTTTTCCCACCAGCAAAATGAGTGAAAAAGCCAAGACCTCCACCACTACCTAAAAATTCTTTACCTGAGATATTATATTTTTTTGCTAAATATTTAAAGAGTGATCCATAAAATTTTATATCCTCATCTTTTACACCTTTCTGTTTCAAAAAAGCTAAAGCACCAGGTTTCCCATCAAGAGGTGACCTAACATCACACACAGATATAAGATTTTTTAAAAGTATAGAGTTTTTATTTTTTTTCAGATCGATCAAAATTTCACTATCAGGTAATTTTAAAGTTTCATAATTCAAAATTTCAAATGAGCCGGATCCCAAATCGAAAGTTGTTGTTCCACCTATTCCAAGATATATCTTTTTGTAATCCTTATATACTTTCTTTAAAATATAACCTAAACCTTTACTACTTCTTTTCTCCGGATTTTTAAAAATATCTTTAACATTCAAAAAACCAACTATTTTCGCACTTTCAATGTAAAGAGAATTTTTGAACTCAAAAGTTTCAACTTCTATCTTTTCACCTTCAGGGGAAAAAGTTTTGAAAACCCTTTTTTTAGCTGATGGATATATGAATTTTATAAGATTTAAAAAACCATCTCCACCGTCAGAAACAGGTATAACCGTATCATCTTTTGAAGAAAAAATTTTTTTGTATATTAAAAATATCTCTCTATTTGAAAGTGTCCCTTTTAAGGAGTTTGCAAAGAAAACTTTTTTCATTTCACAAATTTTTTAAGAAAAGTAACATTTCCAAATTTGTCATAAACTTTTACAAGTATTGAGAGAGGAACTTTACCATTAAAAGGTATATCTATTGAAAAGTTTTCTTCCCTGTTATCAAATATCTGATCAACTGGGAATACATCTTTAAATTCACCTCCATTTATAGAAAATTCAACTTTGTCTATAAAACTCTCTTCATCGAACGCTGTAAAACTCAACCTGTTATTTTGAAAAATATCATCCTTTATCTGAGGTGGAGTATTGTCGATAAGAAAATCTTCAGAGAATTTTTCTTCAGTCAAAGGTTTTCTATTTTCAATTGAATCGGAAACAAGAATTTTTATCCTGTAATATCCTGTTTGGAAATTCTCATAGTTGAATATAAGATAGTTATCTTCTGTTTGTGAAACTAAAGGATAATCATATCTGTTATCGTTAAGGAATATAGTGTAAGACAACCTGTCATTATCAAAATCAACACCTTCCCATTTAACAAAAATTTTCTTTTCAAAAATTTTAGAAATATTCTGCTCCTGAAGATCAACATAAAGATTCTTTTTGAAATTTTTGTCAGTTCTAACATTTTGGGGCATAGCGTAATCTGGCAGAATTCTTGGTGGAAAAACTACTATATTCTCTATTTTTGGCTTTCTGTTTTCACCTTTATAGAATATCTCAATCTTTTTAAATTTATCCCCATCACCGTTCAAAACAACTTTGTATTGGAAAAATTTTGATGTTGGAAGGCTGCTGTTTAAGCCATCGAAGACCTGATAGAAATCTGTCCATGTATTGTCAACCTCATACGATTCCCCAAATCTGAAAAACACCTTCACCTTCCCAGAAAATTCTGGATAAACTGATGTTATTGAATTTTCAGAGTTAAACTTAAAAACCCTTGAAAAGAACTCTCCCTTACCATTGTTGTTTTTTATTTTTAAAATCTGAGGTTGTCCATCGTTTCCAATAAAAACATTCTTATCATCTCTATATAATGATGTTACAAAATCAAAATCAAAATTCCCACAGAAGAAAAGATCCTTAAAATCGAAAAAGTATGCTCTCGCTGGTTTTGAAAGAAAAATCAAAACACCATCGTTAAAATCACAAATCTGTGAAATATGTGTATCCAGCGCAAACAAGGTATCCAAAACATTGTTCTCTATAGAAATTATATAGGATCTGTACTCCTCAGTTAACGGATCATCTGTGTTGGATATCTTTGAATTAAGGAGTATAAAAATCTTATCATCTTTGAAAAAGAAATCTTTTATTTCGCTACCATTTGAGACAAAGATATAATCTGTTTTCCCATCCTGATAACTTATAAGTTTCCCTTCCCCTTCTGTTGAGAAAAGAAAACCTTTTTTATACTTTTTCATCTGCAAACAGTTTCTATCATTCACTTCGAAAAATTTTTCAAATTTGTTCTTTTTAAACTCATAAATATTTTCACCGACGAGAGCATAAATTTTTTTTTTTAAATCCAAAAGTTTATTTATACTTTTGTTTCCGTTTTTGAATATAGTGTCACACTTCTTTCTGTCATCTATCCTTACTATAATTCCTGCTGGTTCAACGGAGGCGATAAAACTTTTTTCATCAACCTTTAAAATATTCCTTATTATCTCCCCCTCTCTGAATTTCAAAATAGTATCATTTTTACTAATGTTAAAAATGTAAGTGTTGCCACCTGTTCCAACTAAAATATCTTTCTTGAATTTTGTGATAGAGTATATCTGGTCAATTATTTTAGTTTCAATTTTTTCGACATTAAATCCATTTTTAACAAAATTTTTTGAAACCATAACACCATACGATGTTTTAACAGATGATATATTTTCAAAAGGTGTGTCAACTATTCTTCCTGTTTCCAACCCGTTTAAGAAGAAGGAAAATATTAAAAGATAAAATATTACAAAAATTTTTTTCATCTTACCTCCACAATTTTATAACTATGCTTTTGGAACCTTTTATCACAAAATCTGAAGAATATTTTTTAACAACGATGTTATTCCCATTTACCTGTTTTTTCCCCATCAAAAGTTGTTCTTTTACAAAAGAACTCGGGTAGTTAAAAAATTCAAGGTTGTTATCTATAAATCCTTTTTCAAAAGATATAACTCTTATCACCAAGCTGTTTGATGGATTTATTTGATCTATTATATTTTCAAGTGTTTCAACATCTTTGAAATCAAATTTCCCTGAACTCCTTGAACTTTCGAAATAAAGGTCATCACCTCCACCGTTGACAGTTATCATCAAAGAATCCTCTTTAATATTTTCAGGTATCTTCAGGTCTATCTCTTTTGTTAACATCTTTTGATCATAACCCTTCAATTTTATGGTAAGGTGTAGATTCTCTCCACTTTTATAATATTTTTTGTCACTTAAAAGATCATCTATCATAAAACTTAGATTCTGTTCAACTATCTCAGATTCAATATTTAAAGAATCTATCTTAACACTTTTGTAAACATTGTTCGTATATGCCTGTAAAAGTCCAGAAAGGTCAAAAAATATCTGGAACATTATATTTTCTCCTGAGAACATATTTTTATATTCAAAACTTTTCTTGTTGTTACCAAAAACATCTATTTTATATTTTATTGAAAGATCTCCCCCAGATTTAAAATTTTTTGAAACTGCAGAGAGAAAAGTCAAAGGAATATAATTTGAAACTATATCTTTATCTTTCACTATTGAAAAATTGTAATTGAACTGATTTATTTTCATCTTCACTTTTACCATTTCAGATCTTTCCTTAGATTTTGCCAAAACACCGAAAGTTCTATCCTGTATAGCTTTTCCAGCATTATCTTTAAAAGAGAATCCCATCTTGAAGGATATATCATTTTTGGGAAGTATTGTATAGATGTAAGCTTCAGAAACTGGGAAATCAACCTCTCCTTTTAATGTGAAAGGATGTCCCAAAGAGTAAATGTTATCTTCATCAACATATGTAACAGTACCTATTGCTGATGCTTCGAAATCACCTTCCAAAAGTTTTATCGCTATTGCTTTCCCCGGTAAAAGTTGACTCTTTCCATTTTCCTTTAAATTCAAATTGTTTCCACCAGCGATGATAGAGTTTTTGGGAAATATTTTCAAACTTTCACCAAAACTTATAATCTCGTTGGAAAATCCCAAAAGAACAATTGGTAGAGATATCTCCTTCAAATCAAAATCGTTTTTCTTCTTTAAGTTGTCATAATCTTTAATTCCAACTATCCTTTTTATCGGAGTAACACCTCCAACCGGTTCTTTAAGGTTGTCCCATGTGTAACTTAAACTACCAGCAAGTTTATTGTTGAAATATACTGGACTTCCACTCATTCCGGCTGCTACACCAGTTTTTTCAACATTCTCTCCAGAACATTTTACAAGAATCATTTCCATATTTGAATCTCTCATTATATCTATTATCTGGACTTCGAATGTATCAATATCTGTACCATGAAAAACTGTTTTGCAGTATCCTTTCATACCTATTTTAAGTTCATCAAGATCTAAAAACTCTTCAGAATTAAGAATTATAAAAAACGATAGTGATAAAAGAAAAAATATTTTTCTCATCATACTCCTTTTATATATTTTATAAGTTCAACCTTTTCAAGATTATCTATATTCTCGTCAACTTTGAAAGATTCTTTTAAAATATTGATACTCTCATCATAATTTTTATTCCCAACAAATACCTCAAAAACACAATCTCCCTTTGCAACTTTTTCTCCAATCTTTTTGTAGACTTTTAAACCTGTTTTATGATCTATACTATCTTCTTTTTTAAACCTTCCAGCGTTCATATAGATAAGAGCTATTCCTATTTTGTAAGTATCAAAAAATGATATGTAACCATTCTTATCCGATCTTATTTCAACAGAATTTTGGTAGAAAAGATCCTCTTTTTTTAACTTTTCAACATTTCCTCCCTGAGCCGAAACTATTTTAAGAAATGTCTCATAAGCATAACCTTTCTTTATAACCTCTCTCACCTTTTCGATTCTATCCTCACAACTTTGCCCGATCCCATTTTTTTCCATAAGAATGACAGTTATTGCTTTTACGAGTTTGAAAAGATCATTTTCTACTTCACCTTTAAGTATTCTTATCGATTCATATACCTCACAACCGTTTCCCGCGTATTCACCTAAAACCTGTGACATATCGGTTATAAGGTAAACCATCTTTTTTCCAAACATCTCTCCTATCGAGAACATATTATCAGCAAGTTTTTTGGCATCATCGAAACTTTTCATAAAAGCACCATTTCCACACTTTACATCAAGTATCAAAGAATCTATCCCTTCAGCCAACTTTTTACTCATTATTGATGATGTTATAAGTGGAATGGATTCAACGGTTCCAGTTACATCTCTCAAAGAATACAAAAGTTTATCAGCAGGAACAAAATTCTCTGTCTGTCCCCCAAAACCTCCACCAATTTTCTTAACCAAATCATACATCTTCTCTTTACTCAAAAAAACATCCATTCCCTCTATGGATTCAAGTTTATCAAGAGTTCCACCGGTATGACCGAGTCCCCTTCCTGAAACCATTGGCACTTTAAAACCTAAAGAAACAAGTATTGGAAGTAGTGGGATTGAAACTTTATCTCCAACACCTCCGGTTGAATGTTTGTCAACTTTTATTCCCTCTATATCTGAAAAATCGTAAATATCTCCAGATTTCATCATTATCTCTGTTAAAACCTTAGTTTCATAATCTGAAAAACCCTTCAAAAAACCAGCCATAAGGAATGCTGACATCTGATAATCAGCGATTTTACCTTCTATATAACCTTTTATTAAAAATTTCAATTCACTCTCTGTTAACTCGTTTCCATCCCTTTTCTTTTTAATTATCTCTACCGGATTCATAAATCTCTCCCATTATTTTTACAGAATTTGAACTCCCTATCCTGCTCGCTCCATTTTCTATCATATCGATTGCAGTTTTAAGATCTCTTATACCACCACTCGCTTTTATACTTATTCTATTTTCACCAACTTTTTTGAATAGTTTTATATCTTCAACCTTCGCTCCACCTGTTGAAAACCCTGTGGATGTTTTTATAAAATCAGCTTTGCCCTCAATAAGAAGTTTTACAACATCAACCTTTTCATCCTCTGTAAGAAGGCATGTTTCAACTATAACTTTTAAAACTCTATCCTTACAAACTTCCTTCATCTTTTTTATCTCATCTAATACACTCTCATACATCTTCGATTTCATATATCCAACATTCATAACCATATCTATCTCATCGGCACCAAGTTCTATAGATCTTTTTGTTTCAAAAATCTTTGTTTTAACATCGGTTGCTCCAAGTGGGAAACCAACAACTGTACAAACTTTCACACCTGAATCTTTTAAAAGCTCTTTAGAATAATTGACATAAATCTGATTCACACAAACTGAAAAAAAATTGTATCTTTTAGCCTCTTCACAAAGTTTTTTTATATCATCAAAAGTAGCATCAGCTTTTAAAAGTGTATGATCTATAAACCTGTTAATATCTCTCATCTGTCAACTCCTTCAGTTTTAACAATGTTTCCATTATAAAAATACCATATGTTGTAGTAGTTTGATTTCGTCAGATTTTCTATTATTATCGTTCCTTCATACTTTTGGTTGTATTTTAGATTTCCAGTTGTGAAATAAACAGCATCTTTACTCTCATCAACAGGATTTATTAAAACTTTTCCATACCTGAAAAAGTTATCTCTGTCCTCAGGATAAAACCTGTTCTTTTCAAAAAAATCATCAAGAATCCTTTTCGCTTTTTCCGCATTGAATTTTAATTCACCTTCAACATCCTTTTTAAGTTCAAAATCCTTAATCTGAACAAAAACAGGATAGTAATAATCTGTAAACTCTCCTTCAAGTCCATCCTCCCTACTTTTAAAGATTGCTACTCCAAAACCTTTTTCAAAGATATAAAAGGAATAAATATCTATAACTTTTCCCTTAATACTGTTTGTGCCCATCATTCTATCTTTAATCAAACTCGTGTAAGAGTATGTTCCATACTCATTCTTTTCCTTCTGGTATTCTACATTAAGTCCCAAACTGACTTTGTTACTAAGAATAAAACTGTCACCTTCCATACTACCTGAAAACCTTAAGAATTCCTTTCCTTTTTTAAAATTGAAATTTTCTCCATATTTTTCAAAAAATATTTTTTTTATATCCTCTAAATTTTTATAATCCCCATTTTCTTTTGAAAATTTTAAAAATAAAGTCAACTTTTTTGTTTCAAGTGAAAAAACTTTCAATTCTGAAAACATATTCCCCATTTGATCATCCGTTTCATAGAAAAAAGCAAAAAATTTCCCATCATCTGAAAAACCTATTATCTGTGGCTCTGATGAGAAGAGAAGGAAAGAAAAGAGAATCAGAAAAATAAAAATAAAATATTTCATTTTATTCTCCTTATTACTATTTTTCCAGAAATATTTTTGAGTAAGACTTCCTGCGGTGGAAAACCTGAAGAAATTTCAATATGGGATGGGTCTACTTCAAACTGTTTGAAGGTTGGATCAACACTGTATATTTTTCCTTTATAAAAAACATTGTTCCAAGCATGGTAAAAAAATTGTCCCTCTGAGAAAACTAATCCAGAAACAACATTTACCTTCACATTTTTTGATAGAAGTAAGGAAGCAAAAAGTTGTGAATGCTCTGTGCAATCTCCATAAGAATTTTTTAATATTTGTGGTGGTGTTAAAAGCCCAGAATATACTTTTTTCTTCAATTTTTTGTTTACGAATTCCATGCTTTTTTTTATAAAAGTTAGTGTGTCATATTTACTATCTTTAAACAACTTTTCCGCAATTGAGTTGATAGAACTGTCAGGGAGAAGGTAAAAAGAATCTTTTACATCTTTAAAACCTTCACTGTTTATGGTTTTTCTAAAAACCTCAAGAGTATCTTTCTTATGAATCTGTCTAAAGTTTGAAAGATCTTTATCCTTAATACCTTCTATAATATATTTAGCATAATTTTCTTTTCTTATATTTCTGAAATTACCTTCAGCCTCTATTTTAAAATAGTCCAAAATATTAAAATTTTCTGTTGGTTCTTTTACAGAATCTGATATAACCATCTCTATTCCCTGATCACTCGAAGATTTTATACATCTGTTCTTATCATCAAACCATAAGTAAAATGTTGAACTTTCACTTTTAAAAAGGTATTTTGATGAAGTGTATCTTTTGCCTGAAATTGTCAAGGTATCATCATTTAAAAATTTTATATCAACCTTTTCGAGTTTTATATTCAAAGGATTCAATGTAAAAAGATTCTCTTTCAAAATTTTTTTATCAACACTTTCAAGATTGAAAATTATCTTTTTACCTTTAACATCCAAAATATCAGTTTTCTCTTTTCCTGAAAGATCAGTTTTTATTATAAGTTTATCGTTCTGCACATAACCGTTAAGGAAAAAGGATATATCTTTACTGTTAACACCAACAAAAAATTTTTTTATATTCCAGTTCTTATCATAAAACGAGATGGAATTTGAAAATATCTCAACATCGTTTCCATAAATTTCGAATTTCATTTTATTTTTTTCTTCTATCTTTATTAAAGAATCAACATTGGTTTGTTCTTCAACATAATAGCCAACCTTTGTCCCCCCAAGAAAAATATCCATAACTTTCTTCTGTGCAGAGAGATTTAAAAATAATAATAATGAAAGCAAAATAAAATATCTTTTCATTTTTTTACTATCTTGATATTTTTGGAATACCTCTTTCCTGAAGAAAGAGAGTGAATATCCAAAGTAAGAAGGTAAACTCCACCAATTAGCCTTTTTTTATCTTTCATCTCAACAAGTATACTGTTGAAACCATGAGAAAAGTTTTTCCTTCCACTTTCTACGATCTCTCCTTTGTCGTTAAAAATTGTAAAATTGAAAAATCCTGAAGAGTTTGAGTTGAAAGTGATATAGAAATCATCTTTGAATGGGTTTGGATAGACAAGAATATTTTTCGAAAGATTCTGTTGTGGATATTTTAAAAAAATTGTTTTTTCATACTTTTTCAAATCGTTATCAAAAAGAACAACTTTCAAAGTATCCAACTGCGAAAAAACTGTATCTATAAATATTTCACTTCTAAAAGTATCACCAAAAGATATAAAATTGTTGAAGTTGAATATTTTTTCTTGATTTATATATAAAGATGGTTTGTAACCTGTCAGATTTCCAAGGTAAACACCATTTTTAGAAAAGAACTCAACTGTCAGTTTAAACTTCTCTGGAACAGAAACAGTATCCAAAATTTCCACACCGTTAACTTTTAACTTCAAAATACCATCATAAGAAAGAGTATCCTTTTCGATCTTAAAGAAAACTTTTTTAACCTTAGAGTGTATAAAACTATCATCCTCAAAAACAGAAACAATATCCAACCTTTTTTGATATTTTCTATTTTCAAAACTATCGGGAAGTATAAATTCAAAAATCTTTTCTTTTGAAAAATCAGAAAACCTTCTCATCAAACCATCATTCTTTGTGTAATAGATATAAGAGTATGGATAGGTGTGAAGATAATCGTGTGAATCTGTATAAAAAGGTTGGTATATATCCAAAAAAACCTCTTCTTTGTTTTTATCATTATATGAAAATCCTATATTGTTTTTGTTACCAAGTATTGCGGTATCAGGTGAAATTATTTCAACATCATATTTGTACTTTTTCACAACCATCGACGGATCACCGAAAAGTTGATGGGATGTGTATGTATAGTTATTTTTGTTTATCATGGATAGGTAGTATTCCCCTATTGTGTTGTAACCACCATATATGAAAAGGTCATAAACGAAAGAAAGATAAAGTATATTTCTGTTTTCGTCAGCACTTGTTGCTCTTGTTGCAGCAATGGTTGCTGAAAAACCTGAATATGGAAGTATCTGAAAATCTGAAGCGATAGATCCATAATCGTTATCAAATTGTCCAGCCTGACATGTTCCAAAAAGAAATATAGGATATCTGTAAAGATTATCAAAAAGGTCAAGATCATTTGGATATTCCAAAAAATGTTCATGTGTTAAAGAATAGTAAGAACCGTGCCCGTAAAAGAATCCAAAATTAACTCCCCTTGAAAGTATATCTTTTAAAACGAATCTAACATCTCTCTTAAAACCCGGATTGTAAGGCCAGTGATCGGTCCTCTCAAGGTCTCCCTTATAATCTGTTAGATAAAGTTTTTCTAAAGCAAAGTTGTTTCCTAAAAGCTGCGCGAGTTCTTCACTCGCATTTATGAAACTTATATCGTTAAAATCACTTGTAAGCCTTGAACTGTACTCGTCATCAGATATTACAAGCGCTCTACTTTTAATATATGTTGGAGTTTTCGTTTCATAATCAATTATCTTATTCAAAGCATAGTATGCCTGATCTTTTGTGTAAACAGTTATCCTTCCGGGGATAATATCTAAATAGTTATCTCCATCAAGAAGTGCAAACCATCTGTCAACACATTCCGATCTGTAAGAAGTCAAAAGTGCCAGTTTATATACACCATATCCTGTTTCATAAACTGGAACAACATTCCTGTTTTCAAAAGTGTTAAGACGATTTTTGTAATCGAATGAGCCTGATCCGAGAAGAAGGAGATATTTTGGAAATTTTGCCCATCTTTCTTTTGCATAGTAGAGAAAAGATTTTATGGAAGTGGGAGTCTTCATACCAAATGAAAAAGCGTTATCTATCTGATCGAATTCGAAAACTTTTACACTCATCCCTTTACTTTTTCTATACTGGATATAGGAGTTAACTGAATTTTTATACCCTTTTCCAGTTATTATGAGAATATCACATCCATTGTTAAAGTCAAAAATGTTTGAGCAATCAACATACTCAAACCTTTCAACCTTTTTAAACTCTTTTGAAAAATATATCTGTTGAATATCCTTTGTTTTCAAATTAACTTTCTGATTCTTTTTCAGCTTTCCAAAAAAAGAATAGAGAGAAGATGAAAATAAAACATAGAGGTCAACTTCAGGTTTTAAAGATAAAATATCTTTTTGGTTATCTTCTATTTTCAGATCCTTTTCACCACCAAGGTATGCTTTGTATTCAGGTTCAATAGAACATAGATAAAAAGTTTTTGTTCTGTTATCAATGTTAACAGGTATTATTCTTATAGAATTGTTATGCTTGAAATTAAAAACATCAAAAGTAAAACTTTTTGGGATAGTTGTATAAGCTCCCCTTGAGGATGCTCTTCCCACAATTTTTCCATTTATTTCTATATCAATATCAAAAGTATCGTTAAGATCTGTCTGAAAGAAAAATGAAACTGTAATTTTACCTGTTGAGTCAACTATATTATCAAGGTTAAAGTTCCATATATAATCTTTAACATCTGTTGAATCTCTGTAAAGGGTGAACTCTCTCCATGCCCATCCATAGCCTGCAAGAAGAGGGTTTATAGAATCATATCTGAAAGTTAAGTTAAGATTTACAAAAGAATCACCCCTTAGAGAATCGTAGATAATCTCTCCCATCTCTAAAAAGTTTTACTTGTTGAAAGTCAGAATGTACTGGTTGTAATCTGTAAAAGGATTATTATAGATATCGTATGAAAGATAAAAGTTTTTCCCTTTACCCTTTATAGAACTTCCATAAAAAACAAAATATTCCCCTTTTTCGAAAGAATTGTCATTATCACCAAAAAATTTGATAGGTACTTTTACAGGATCAGTATAGTAAAACATTTGAGGTGTATCAGCAGGAAGAATGAGATTTTTTCTTTTATAAAGTCCAAGATTTCTCGGAGATATCAATTCCGGAGTTAAACCGGAATTTTTTAAATCTTTATAATCAACTCTGTATATACCATCATCCTTAATTTCCATTTTCAAATAAGATTTTATTTTAGGTTGAGAACTTTTTGAAAATTTAAAAACCTTGGTTGGTGATATGTAATCAGAGTTAACAGATGAAACTAAAAGTGGATCATGCCTGTTGGTTTTGATAAGTTTATTTTTAAATTTTATATCTACATTTATTTTTTTGTAATAGGAAATCTCGTTTTTATCAAACATATATACAGGATAAATTTTTAGAAGAAGTATCCTTTGATTTGAAGCGTAAACAAATTTTTTTTCAAACAATTTTTCATTTTTACTTAATCCTGTAAAATAGTTTTTCCCAATCTCAAATTTCTCACTTTTAACCTTTACCTCAACATCACCTTCAGGAACATTCACATAGATATTTTTTACAAGATAACCGTTCTCATATTCAAGGTCATATATGGATACATTTTCATCTTTTGGAAAATATTCTATCACCACGCCCTTCTCATCACAAAAAGAAACTATTTTAGCATTGTTTAGTAAAAAAGTTAAAAGTATTAAGGTAAAGATTAAAATCTTATTTTTCATCGAGTTTTTTTGCTTTTTCCAACAACATAATAGGGATATTATTTTTTATTTCAAAATATATACCATCCTTTTTACATATAAGGATATCCCTTTCCTCATCGTATACAAGTTCCCCTTTACATTTTGGACATATAAGAATATCGAGCAATCTTTTATCTAACATCATTCCTCCTTAATATAAACACTTTTAAAATTATAGGGCAAACTGTTTAGAGTTAGAATAACAGAAAGAACCGTTTCATTAATATCTTTTATCATAAGAGTTTCATTCGCTTTAGTATACTTTGAAAAGAAGGAAAATTTGCTAAGTTTACAAACAAGTTCACAATCTTTTTCAAGTTTTACATCTTTGAAATAAATTGTATAAAGTTCTCCTTTTTTCTCAACAAAAAATTCTTTTCCAGACACAGTCAAAATTTTATCTTTTTTTAAAATCGTGTTTCTCAAATCAAAATTCATATAGAGTATATTTTCCCCCTCATTATCTTGTGACACATAGGAGAATGTGTAAAATGAAAGAGAATCTTCAAGAACCATTCTTATATCAAAAATGTATTTTTCAGGATCGAATTTCAAAAAAATATTCTCTTTTTCTATCTTTCCAAGGTCAGATTTTAAAAGTCTTTCATTCAATTTTTCCAAATCTTTTTTATCCCCATAAACTTTGAATTTAGTTTTATAAATCTTATCATTGAATTTTATTTTCTCTATCTCTTTATAAGAAATTCTAACCTGAAATTTTTTTGAGTTATAAAGAGTTATTAGAATCTCTTTTTTCTGTGGATTATAGTAAAGTATTCCATCCTGAAGGTAATTTGATGGATCTAACAAAGCTGTGTTAACTTTCACATCAAAAATGTATTCTCCATTTTCAAAAGTTTTATAATTTAAAATTTCAGAATCGATTATGTTTTCAATAAATGAAGGTATATCAAAAATATCTCCATAATCAGTAGACATGTCATTTCTTCTTATCCATTCTTTACCAGTAAAGATATGATCGAAAAGATCGTTCTGATCAACTATTTTGAAATATCCTTTTAGTGTGAACCTGTTCAAAGGGTCTTTTTCTCCATTGAAAGATATATCCATAACTTCGTCTTTTATTGAAATTTTATACTCGTATGTTGAAAGAAGAAGTTTTCTTATCTCCTCTTTTGTTTCAAAGATATTCTGTTTTGACTCAATTTCTTTGATATCATACCTTTTAAAACATGATAAAAATATCAGAAGGAAAAAAATTGGAAGGAATTTTTTCATAGTTTGAATCTTTTTGGGAAAAGTTCATAAAATTTGAATTCTTTTTTTTCTTTGTTGGAAACGAGAATTATTTTAAAATCATCATCTACGAACTCAGACATAACCTGCAAACATGCTCCACATGGAAATGGAAGTTTATCGGAGTTGGCATAAACATATATTCTTTTAAAATCTTTTTCTCCACTTGTTACGGCACTAAAAATAGCATTCCTTTCAGCACAGATTGTTAGTGAATAAGATGCATTTTCAACATTAACACCATAATATTCTTTACCACTCTTAGTTATTAATATAGAAGAAACTGAAAATTTGGAATATTTTGAATAACTCTTTTGTGAGAGTTCTTTTAATTTTAGAATAATACTTTTATCGTTATATCCCATATTTTAATTTTATAATCTCTTCAAATATATTTCAATAAGAAAATTAAATAACCTATTGACAAAAATCTTCTTTAGTTTTAATCTTTAAATGGAAGCAGGTCTAAAATTGTCGTTAACACTACTCAATCCAAAAACGACAATCCTGCTTCCTTTTTTATTCAACAAGAATAAATTTAAAATCCTTTAGATACTTTGAAACAGCATCGGTAACAGTTTTGCTTTTCAATTTTTCAAGTTCCTTTATAAATTTAATGTCATATTCGTAATCGTTGAATAAAAGATAGTTGTATCCAAGAGCAAAACTCCTGTTTGATGTTCTCTCATTATCAAGAAAAAATGATGTTTGGTATATATTCTTCATATCATCTATCTCTTCCTGTTTGATTCCTTCCTTTCTTACTTTTTCTATTTCATCTCTATAAAGTTTTATAGCGGAATCAGGATAGAGTGTACTAACATAGAACACTCCATAGTTGACCAGTTTATTTGAAGCACCAACATACGCAGCATAAGTTAATCCATGCTTGGTTCTCAATGTCTCATAAACTCTTTTCGAAAGTATCGAAAGTCCCACTCTAACAGGGAGATATTCTTTATCTTTAACTGATGGAATTTTAAATTTGCAACCAAGATATTTTGTTTGTAAACCACCTTTTTCATATTTTAAAATAGTGTCTCCTTTACAGAGATCAAACTCTTTAACACCTTTTATTTTCTCAAATTTCCCATTTATAAACCCAAACTCTCTTTTAAAAAATTCTTCACTATCTTTGAAAGGAACTCCTGAAACAACACTTATCACAACTCGTCTGTTTGAGAGGATTTTTTTCAGGTGGTTATAAAGATCCTGTTCTTTCAGATTTTGCACCGTTTCAACATAACCTTCTGGATTTGAGATATATGGATGGTTTTTAAAAAAGTATTCGTTCAGTTTTAAATAGAGAAGTTCATCCGGATCCTCTTCTTTCGATTTGATCTCATCGATCATTCTATTCCTTTCCTTTTCCAAAACGGTTTCAGAAAAATCTGGTTCTTTGAGATTATCAGCGAAAATTTTTGTAACATCAAAAAGGTATTTGTTCAGAGTTGAAAAAGTAAAGGACGAGTAGTCGTATGAATTATCATAGGATACATTCACAAAATACTTATCCATCAATTCATTCATTTTCGTTTCCGAATAGTTTTTACCACATTTTTCTATCATCCTAAAAATTATATTTTCTATGCCTGATTTTTCATAACCATAGTTAGCACTTCCTCCTTCAATAAATATTGATACAGAAGAAATATCATTTTCAGGCACATATTTGTATAAGAGTTCGAGATTTTTTGAAATTCTTTCTCTATAAACTTCTGAAAATGAAAAAATGAACATCATTATTATGAAAAAAACAAACAATATCTTTTTCATTTTATTCTCCCTTTAAAAATGATAATTTTTCCTTATAGGTTGTTGAATCTGTTAAAAATCCTTCCATATAATAACCATTCGAAATATATTTTGATACAGCAGATATTATGTCTTCTTTTGAAATGTTTTTTATTCTTTCGTTGTAGTTCTTAAAATTCTCAACACCTCCAACACACCACCAGTAACCAAGTGTCAAAGCAAAAGATAAAGATGATTCAAGTCGTCTAAAAGTGTTTACTTCTCCATATTCTTTTGAGTGTTGTAGAAGGTTGCTATCATAATAATCCGGCGTATTCAATTTCTTTATGTGCTCAAAAAGAATCTTTTTGACAGTGTCGATATTTTCACCTCTGAGATCAAGATAGAATGAAAACTCTGAACCGTCTTTTAAACCAGAATATCCAACATAATAGTTGTAGACGAGTCCACTCTCAACAAGATCCTTATAAAGTTTTGATGATGTTAAAGAAAGATAATCTGAAAGCAGATCCAAGGCATAAGGTTCATTCGAATTCCCATCAAAATTTGGCGCTCTGAAGGATAGGAGATATTTTGTTGTAGCCACCTTATCAACTATGATAAACTTCTTGTTTTTTTCAAGAAGTGGATGTGATGGAAAATCGAATTGAACATCCTTTCCCTTTTCCCATCTTTCAAAATATTTTTTTACACTTTTTTCTGTTTTATCAAAATCTATATCACCAACGATCACCAGAGCACAGTTGTTGGGTATATAGTACTTGTTTTTTATCTCATACATCTGCTCTCGGGTCGCATTCGCTATCACATTTTTAAAACCTATAGTATTCTTTCTGTAAAAATATTTCTCATACATAACAGAGTCAGCCGTCTGGTAAAACTTATAAAATGGGACCGAAAAATCTCGATCGAACTCATTCAAAACAACATTTCTTTCCTTTTCAAGTTCCACAGAATCAAACAAAGGATCCATTATAGCGTACGACATGAATTCAAGTCCTTCATCGATATTCTTAGAAGGCAGGGTAAAATAGTATCTAACCGATTCGTTTGATGTCATTCCGTTATAGATTATGCCCAGTTCTCTGATCCTTTTGTTGTACTCTTCTTGACTCTTCCACTTCACATTACCTTTAAAGAACATGTGTTCATAGAGATGGGAAAGTCCACAGTTTTCAGGTGTTTGTGTATACGATCCATTTTTGACTGCGATCTCGATTGTTACAATCGGTTGAGTTCTTGTTTTCACCATCAACACTTCAAGTCCATTTGCGAGTTTGAAACTTTTAAACTCCCTTTTGTAAAGTGTTTCTGAAAAAATCGAAAAAGATATTAAAACAATTAGAAAAAAATAAAAGAACCTTTTCATTTATTCTCCTTTTTGATGTTCTGTTTATCAAAAATAAATAAAAATCCACCAACTATACTGTATAAAACTGAAACTAAAAAAAATGTTAAAGATAGTGAAACTATCTCCTCTTTGGTTGTTAACCTGAAAAAATTTATATAAGCCCATTCTCTTAAACCAAGACCATTTATAGTTATAGGGATCATAGAGATTATAGATATGAAAGGAACATATATTATTTCATCTATTAGTTTAACCGACAACCCTTGTGAAATGACTATGAGATGGTTTGTAATAACAAAAACAACCTGTATCATTATTGAAAGTAAAAGGTTGTAAACAAGATCCCTTTTCCTATGTTTTATTATTCTCAGCGAATACATAAGAGAGTTTATCTTTTCACCTATTTTTAAAATTTTTATCTTTGAAAAAAGAAAAATGAAAAAGTTAAAAACTTTATCAGAAATTATCACAGTTAAAAATATAATCGAAGATAAAATACCTATTATTGATACATAAAGAAAATATTTTGTTACACCATATTTAAAAAATATCAGGGGAGTTAATGATATGTAAACTATTATACCCAAAAGTCCAATCCATCTTTCGATTATTATTGATGATATAACATCAGCTATCCTTCTTTCATCTGAAACTATGTAAGCCCCCCTTATAAAATCCATACCAACTGTTGATGGAAGGAAATTGTTGAAAAAGAAAGCTATGTTATATATCCTGAAAGCTTTCCAAATTGAAACATTGAAATTGTAAAGTTTCAGAACAAGATGCCATCTTAACGCTACTATGAAACAAACAATTCCGATAGTTATAACACCAAGAAAAAGAAGAAAGATGTTTGAATTTTTTAATATTTTAAAAAGCTGGGATGTATCTATATTTTTGAAGATCAAAAAAAGTATGAAAACTGTTATTAAAATTCTAAATACTTGAAAAATAACTTTTTTCATTCTTTTAAATATACTTTCAAATAACTATTTGTCAAGTAAAAGTCATAATAAAAAGTAGGATAAAAGTATGTAAAACCTGTAATAATCTTTGCTATTTTTTACGAGTCCAAAATTAGTTTTGAACTTCTCATCTATGGATATATTTAAACCATAAACTAAACCTTCTCCACTTCTATATATTTTTAGTGGATAATAGTTTGTAAAAGAGTACTCAAATATAGAAAGATAATCATTTTCAATAATTTTATAGGTATAGATAAAAGTTGAAAACTCAAAATTCTTATTTCTTAGAAAAAGATCTATTTTTTGATAGGTTGAATTTTTATAATTCAAAAAGTAAGTTAATTTTAAAGATAAATTTTCTTTATAATTTTTAAAAAATTCTATTTTAATAGAACTATTATCTTTCTCAAGAAAGTTATAAGAAAAAGTTGATTTAAGAAAATTGAAAAAAGTAAAAGTTGTTGAATTTTCAAACTCCCTGAAGTCACCTTCTACAAAATCTGTTCTGTTATCAAATTTTACTCCCTTTTTCTTCGAAAAATCAAAAAAGAATCCATAAAAATCGTTCTCATCCAAATTGTTGGAATGTAGATTGAAAAATTTTCTGTTCAGAATAAAACCTGATGAAACCGAAAAATCTATGTTTGAATTTTTTAAAGATGTTGAAATAGAGTACCCTTTATTTGGCAATGAAAAAGCGATATCGTATGAAAAATATTGAAGATGGCCAAAAGATGAAAAAACAAAATTTTTATTAGAACCTGTCATATCCAAAATTTTTGAATAATCAGCAAAATATGTTGCGAAATTTAAAAACTCACTCTTGGTATTGAAAAGTATTCCAACAATATTTTCTCTCAGGTTGTTATTCCTTGAAATAGAAAGTGAATCTTTATGGATATTGTAAGTTAAAACTTTTTTAACATTACCTAAACTGTCAAGAGAACAATCATAATAAACATTACTTAAAAATGGCACAGATATAAAATTTTTTAAAGAGAAGGTTTTTGCTAATCCAAAGAAGGATGGGTACTCATTATAGGAATCATCAATCTCCAATCTGTTTGAGAAAATAATTCTATTCAGATTTCCTTCAAAAGTGTTTGGATTGGAGAATAGCCCTCTTCCAGTTTTTATGGTAAAATTACCAAATATATAACTTTTATATGATAAACCTAATTTAAAATTATCGTAAAACCTTTTTTCATCAACATCCTTTTCTGTTAAAAGAAAAAAATCAAATCCTTTCAGCCTACCTGTTGTTTTAAAAAAATTTTTATTTTTAATTGAGAAAAGGGAATCGAGATTGATGCCTCATTCCAATTTTAAAAATCTTTTTTTCTTATTAAAATTTTTTTCCAATATAACTGAAACCATCTGGTTTCCAGTGATCTCAAAAATATTGTTATATGTTATCCTTTCTTTTGAAATATAAAGATTTTTCAGTTCACTTTTTTCATTATCAGTTAAAAACTCGCTTAAGTCTTGAAGAAGAAAATCTAATGAATCAACAAATTCAGATGTCTCAAAAACTTTTTCTTCCTGTCCCATCAAAAATATAATAGAAAAAAAGAAGATAAATAAAAAACTAAAATATTTTTTTATCATCCTCAAACATTTCCCACAAAAGAAAAGCTGCAAGTGTCTTACCATCAACAAGATCTTCTTCTAATAAAAATTTTTTCACATCTTTTCTTTTTACTTTTATTATTTGTATGTTTTCATCAAAATCCTTTTCCTTTTCTTTTCTAACCAAATTTTTTGCTAAAAATATATGTAAAACTTCATTCAAAAAACCTGGTGATGAAGCAATACTTTTCAATTTTTTAAGTTCATTAGAAAAGAATCCTATCTCTTCTGTCAACTCTCTATTGGCTGCTTCGAATGGGTCTTCTCCATCTTCAAGAGTTCCCGCAGGTATCTCTATCATTTCTTTTTTAAACGGGTATCTGTACTGTTTAACAAAAAATATAGTATCACTCTTTTCATCGAAAGGTATTATCGCAACAGAACCTCTATGCAGAACAACCTCTCTTGTACTCTCTCTTCCTGAAGGGAGTTCAACTTTATCCTTTATCAAACTCAAAATCCTTCCAGAATAAATTAATTCAGACTCTTTTGTTTTCTCCATTTTACTCTCCAATAATTGTTTGCTCTTTTAATTTTTCAATACTTTTTTTACCTATTCCAGGTAATTTCTCAATCTGGTCATAAGAATCTATTTTACCATTTATCAACCTAAAAATATATATTCTTCTAAGAACAGTTTTTGACAAACCTTCTATTGAAAGTATTTCTTCATAGAAAGCTTTGTTTATATCAATTTTTTCTTTTTTATAAAAACCTTTTATCTTTTTCATTTTTAAAGGTATATCAAAATTTACTCTGTTCGTTTTTATATTTGGCAAATCATAATATCTGTTCTCTTTAAAAATTGAAAATCTTATGTCGGATGAATTTGAAAGATATGGATGAACAAAAGTTGTATATTCAACAAAATATGGAAATTTCAAAAACTTCAAACCGAAAAAGATTCTTCTTTCACTATCAACAGAAAAATTTAGCCTTATATTTTCAGTTAAATCGTAAGCAACTCTTCCTGTAAAAACAAAGCCTGTCCCATAATTCGTTTGAAACTGAATATCAAATCCGTTTTTAACATATCCCAAAAGAAATGATGAAACATTTTCCTCTTTTTTTAAAATATATGAAGGTAAAATATAAAAATTTTCCTCTTTAATCAGAGTGGAAACTATCATACCATTTTTAAATTCATTCATACCATCTGAAAATTTTATAAAATTGATAAAGGGTGCAACCCCTATTTTGATATTTTTATAGGTGTAGGAAAATTTAAACGATAAGGTATAACTTTTGAAAATATCGTTAAAATCTGTTATAAAAAGATGACCTGAAGAAAAGTTTTTGAAATTATAATTTGAGAAGGAGTAAAAATTGTTCAAATCCTTAATCAAAAACCTGTTCGAACAACCAAAGGTAATATAGTTAAAAGATCTTTCCCTACTCAGAGCCAAAATGTCTTCAGAGTCATTACAAAAATTTAAATCAGAGGATAAAAATGTTGCAGAAAAAATTTGAATTGATAAAAGAAAAAATATCGAAAGTAAAAAATTTTTTTTATAAAAAACCCCACCCATGAAAATATTTTAGAAAATTTTTTAAAAAAGTAAAGATTAAAATTTATTTTCATTCAGGAATTTTTAATTTTTTTTATCTCTTTTTTGTCTAAACAGATTATACCAGAAAGAATAAAATCTGATTTTTTTCAATATCTTTGATCATTTCTTTTTGTTTTAAGGATGGATTTTACAATCATTTCTACATAAGATTAGATGGCTGTTTCTTTTTAAATCTATATTTAAATTTTCTATAGATGTTGGTAAAATAAATTTTTATATCTTTAAATTTTTGAGTAATTTTTCTAAGTCAACCTGAAAACTTGACTTCCACTTTTTAATGCATTACAATTTTTCTATGAAGAAAATTTTATTTCAGATTATCATCTTTTTAATCATCTTTTCATCCTGCACAAAGAATGTTAATAACAATAAAATGAAAGATATTAAAATTGTCGAAACATCTTCTTTAAAAGAAATTAACTTTAATGAATTTATAGAAAAAATATCTTCTTATGATATAGTGCTTTTTGGTGAAAAACATGATGATCCTTTAACCCATCAACTTGAATTGGTTACATTTAAAGAGTTCGTTAATAAAAATAAGAAAACGGCGTTATCACTTGAAATGTTTGAAAGGGATGTTCAACCTTTTTTAGATTCTTTTCTTTCTGATAAGATCGATGAAGAAACTTTCTTAAAAAATTCGAGACCTTGGAACAATTATTCAACCGATTATAGATCTTTGGTTTTACATGCAAAAAAGAAAAGTTTACCTGTTATCGCTTCAAACATTCCAAGAAAGTTTGCATCGATAATTTCAAAATCTGGCAAAGATTCTCTGTTAACAATTGAAAATATAAAGGATCTTTTCTTTGAACCTGCAGTTGATCTTAAAAGTTATAAAGAGAGGTTTTTTGATTTTATGTCTTCTATGATGCAATCATCACCTATGGCTAACCTTAGCAAAGAGAACGCTTACATATCTCAACTTTTTAAAGATGCAACTATGGCTGGTTCAATAAAAAATTTTGTTGAAAAGAACAATAGTTACAAAGTTTTTCACCTTTGTGGTGAATTTCATTCCAACTATCATCTTGGTATATATCCACAACTTCAGCAATTTTTACCAGAAAAGAAGATTGTAACAATTGCTGTTGTTGATGATTCAACCTTTGATCCACTTATGGCAGATTTTCTTATCGTTAAATGAAACAAAACCCTAAAATAAAGATTGAAAAGATAGTTTCTGATGGAAGAGGTATAGGTAGGTTTGAGGGAAGAGTTTTTTTTGTTAAAGATGTTATACCTGATGAAACAGTTGAGATTAAGATTTTAAATGAGAAAAAAAACTTCGCTGAAGGGAAAATAGTTTCGATAATAGAAAAATCTCCTTACAGGATTACACCACCTTGCAAATATTTTAAAGAATGTGGTGGTTGCTCATTTCAACATATTGATTACAGATTCCATAAGATTATAAAAACTGAAATTCTAAGAGAACTTTTAAAAATGAATTCCAAAATTTCTTATGAAGATGGAATAGAATTTATTGAATCACCACCATACTATTACAGAAACAAAGTAACTTTAAGAGTGAATGAGGAAGGATTATCCCTTTTGAAAGAAAAATCGAATGAGTTTGTTAATATTGATGAATGCCTTATAGTTAACAAAAAAATTAATGGTATAATAGAAAAACTTAACGGAATGCATCTTTACCAAAATTATGTAAACAAGGTGAATATTAGGATATCGAAAGCCGAAAAAATTCTATTGACTCTTTACACTGAACTTTTTGACATATCCCAGTTAACACTCAATCTTGAATCTTTGGATGTTGATAACATAATATTATTTTTAAAAGATAAAAAGCCAGTTTACATAAAGGGAAAAGGTGAACTTGTAAACCTGACGAATGATAACATCTTTTATTTCTCTCATTCAAATTTTCTTCAGGTTAACGATTACATTGCTGAAAAAATTTATACCTATCTGCAAAGTGTTGTAAAAGAAGGAGAAACTCTTCTTGACCTTTACTCTGGAATAGGTATATATTCTATCATTTTCAACACTATCTTTAAAAACATATACTCTGTTGAAGGTAACCAATCATCAGTCCATTTTCAGAGAAAAAATATAAAGGAAAATAGGATTAAAAATATTTCAGTTATTAACAGGTTCATAGATTCATCTTTTGAAATTAAAGATAGTTTCAATTTCGATACTGTTATAATTGACCCGCCAAGAGAAGGTGTGGATAAAACATTTTTAAAATCTTTATTACCAAAAATAAAAAATCAACTAATATACATATCGTGTGACCCTGCTACTTTAACAAGGGATATAAGTATAATAAAAGATGAATTTTTTATTAGCGAGATTAAGATTTTTGATATGTTCGCTCAAACAAAACACTTTGAAACTGTTGTTATTTTTGAAAGGATTTGAGATTTAAAAGTATTTCTACAGATCTTTCTGTCGAAGTTGTATCTATCAAATCTTTTTTACCTGTCAAATCGTAAGCTGGTCCATGATCGGGTGATACCCTTAAAAAATCAAGACCTAAGGTTATATTAACCCCATCGTTAAATGACAACATTTTAAAAGGAATCAGAACCTGATCGTGATAGGCACCTACAAAAATATCATATTTTTTTAAATTGTCTTTATTGAATGCAGAATCAGATGAAACTGGTCCATCTATATTTTCGAACTCTTTTTTTAAATTCAGAACTATTTTTTTCAACCTGTTGTCTGAAAATCCAAGGAGTTTGCCATCAGAACAATGAGGGTTTATGCATAAAAACAACACCTTTGGTTTCTTATTCAAAAAATTCTTATAGAAATCGAAAACATTTTTTATCTGTTTTTTTATTTCAGATTTAAAAATTTCTTTTTCAACATTTTCAAGTTTTATATGTCTTGTCAAAGGTAAGACTGAAATTTTTTGTGAATACAAAAGCATACTAAGTTTTCTGTCAAATTTTTCCTCTAAATATTCCGTATGTCCCTCAAAACCCTTTATAAATTTCCCAACCTCTTCTTTGCAGATTGGCATTGTTAGAAGACCAGCATATTCATTTTTTCTTTTCTTTATTTTTTGAATAGAAAAATCGAGAGAGATTATTGAAAGTTGGGTTGATTTTTTAGATGGTTTACCAAAATCTATACTTTCAAAATCAACTTCAGGAAAATCAAAAAAGAGATTTTTCAATCTTCTTTCAACTTTGAAATTTTTTAAAACATCATAAAAAATTTTTTCAGAAACAGAAAGGTCAAAATTTATATTTTTATATTTTTTTGCAATATTATAAATAAGATAGGAATTTATTCCACCAAGATCACCAACGGAAACGAGGATTTTTTTCATTCAGAATAAACTTTTATAAAAGATTTTTCTTTTTCTTTATCGATAATTTTTTTAATCTCTTCCTCAACCTTTTTACTTTCAAGAACAGATGCTATAAGTTCCCTAACATCCTCATAGGAACTAATCTTCCCACCAGAAAGATTCTTCACCATAAAAAGTTCATACCCAAAATCACCTTTTACTACTGATGAAACTTCTCCCTCTTTAAGATTTTTTAAAACCTCCCTTACATTTTCTGAAACCATTTCAAATACAACTCTTCCAACGAATCCACCTTTATCTTTAGTCCATTGATCGTTGGAATATTTTTTTGCTGCTTCTTCGAATGAAATTTTTTTGCTTATTATATCCTTTCTTATCTGGCTTATCCTGTTATAGGCATTAAGAGAATCATCTTTAGTTACGGGCAATTTCAAGAGGATCTGTTTATAGTTAATAGAGTCATCATTTGAATCGATAATTTTAATGATATGTAGACCATCCCTTGACTGGGTGAAAACGATCGTATCAGATTTTCTGTTCTGGTATAAAAAATTGGCAAGTTCAACAGAGAGTTCTGTATACTTTTTAAAACCAACAACACCACCTTTCTTTGCATACTTATCTTCAGAATAAGTTTTGCAAAGTTGGGAAAAATCTTTTCCACTTTTTAATTCTAAAATTATAGATTCAAATTTTTGAAGAAGATCCATCATCTTTATACTATCCGGCTGTATCATAATAGAAATATGGTAAAGATCGGCAGCAGGTTGTATATAGAATGAATCTTTATTCTGTTCGTAAAAATTTTTTAACTCGTTTTCATTAACAGATGTTTTTATCATCCTTTTGTTAAGAATCTGTCTTTTTAAATATAAGCCAACAGCCTGCTGAAAATAGTTTTTTCTAAGATCATCTATCTTTATACCATTTTTAGAAAGGTAATCGTAAAACTCAACAGTGTCGTTGAAATTCTTTTTTAACTCATCTATTCTTCTATCAACCTCTTTTAAAAGAAGTAGAGTATCTACACTAATAGAATCTTTATCAGCAACTATCTGTAAAATTTTTGAATCTATCAAAATCTGGATAAGATTTTTTTTCAAGGAATCTGCAGATTCTTTATTGAAAACTGAAGAACTCTCAATAAGAGAAAGTTTTTCTTTGTATTCCGATTCTAAGATTATAGAATCGTTTACCTGAATAAAAATCCTATCCGCCTTTAAATTAAAAGCGGATAGGAAAATTATAGATAAAAAGAGAAGAAAATATTTATTTTTCAAATTTGTACTCTATCTTTGCCTTTTCTCTCAACTTTTGGGTGTAAGCCTGTATATATGATTTTGATTTTTCAGAATACAAAAGGTTTGTAAGCATTCCTTTTATAGTGTTCTCATCAAGGTTGGATGGTTTGAAATCAACAAGTTTTACTATATTGTATGTTCCATTAACTTCAGCAAAAGGAGTTGATACATCATTTTTATTTTTCAAAGTGAAAGCAATAGAATCTATGTTTGCGAATCCAATGCTTGTAAGCTGCTTGTATGTAAACCAGGAATCAATTAAACCACCCTTCTGTCCTGTCTGTTTATCAAGAGAGACCTCTTTTGCAACAGCCTCAAAACTCTTCTTTCCTGATTTTATCAAATTGTAAATCGAATCTGCATAACCTTTATCAGCTGGAAGAACTATTATAGATATCTTTACATTCTTTTCAAAATTTGGTTTGTTTGAATTATAATATGCATCTATTTCATCCTGAGTTGGAGCTGGCATATCTTTAATCTTTTTTTCCATATATTTACTTGCAAGAGTTATTATCTTTTGTAATTCCAACTGATTCATCAAATTTGTATCATTCTCAATTCCATTTTTTAAAGCTTCCTGATAGATTAAAAAGTTATCTATAAGTTCATCAACAACAAGTTTTTTGTTCTCTTCTGGGACCTGCTGCCCCTGTGTTACTATCGTTATGAGCCCCTCTGAAATATTTATTCCATTAACTGTGGCAAGAACTTTTCCAGAAGGTCTTAAACTGACTTTTTCTTCCGTTGTGTTCTTCAAAACTATGTATCCAAGAAGTATAACAACTATCAAAGAAAGCACGAGGATTACGATAATTTTTGTGTCTTTTTTCATTTTTTACTCCTTATTTTCCTTATTTTCACTTATTAGTTCGTTAACCATTTTATCAAAAAGATCCCTGTTAACAAACAATTTTATATTTTTCTTTTCTTTCTCTATCTGATCGTTATAGATGCTATCAGTATAAAATTTCAAATATTCATTCTTCAACTGCCTTGCTTTGAATTCATCAGTTAGCTCTTTAGGTTTAGGTGGAACTACATCAACAACATATATTATGTTGTATCCTTTAGAATTCTGGAAGACATCTGAAACTTTTCCTTTTCCTGTTTCAACAGCTTTCTGGTAATATCCCATTGTATCTGTTTCATCGAATATAAAATAATCAGGTTTTGAAAACTCTTTTGGTTTTATAGTTGAGTAGATTTTCGCAAAATGTTTGAAATCTTTCTTCTTTATCTTTAAAGAATCTTTTACCATGTTTATCTTCTGTAAATCTGTATTTACAATAACATATATATGCGCTTTACCCTTATCCATAAATCTATCAATTTTTTCCTTGTAAAATTTCACAAGAAGAGAATCATCGGTTGGAATAGAATTTGATATATCTTTTCTGATTTTTTGGTCACAGATGATTGACATTTTAATATCGGTTTCTTTGGCAAAATCCTTTGAAAGGTTTCCTCCCATCCTTTTCCCTTTTTCATAAACTGTCATAAAGAAAAGCATTCTATCAATAAAGTTTTTTAAAACCTCCGGCTGTGATAAAGGAACCCTTCCAAAGCCCCCTTTCTGTGCTTCTCTCATAACATCATCTATTGTCCATGAACCGAATATTGATGTTGCAAGAATAAGATTTCTTTCATCTTTAAGAGAATCGAGCATTACATTTCCAACAGAATCGTATTTAAAAGCTTGAAATAGTTTATTTATATTTTCCAAATTCACATTTATCTTTCCCTCTTTTCTCAATTTCTCTTCAGATTTCATAGCGACTTCGTTAATTTTTTTTCTTTTCAAATTATTTTCTATTGATTTTATTTCTTTCTCGTAATTCGAAGTATCCTTTCTTTCTCTTTTTAAAACTCTTATTATATGGTATCCAAAATTGGTTTTTACTGGTTTACCAATAACATTTATTGGCTGTTTAAAACATGCATCCTCAAAAGGTTTTACCATAACTCCACCTGAAAATTCTCTTAGCATGCCTTCGTTGTTTTTGTTGTTTGTATCGAGTGAATAGAGTGCTGCAAGTTCTCCAAACCTTTCAGGTTGTTTTTTCAAAATCTCATACAAGGAATCTGCAAGTTTTTTATCCTCAACAAGTATATGTTGAGCCCAAATTGTAGTTTTACTCCTTAAATATGTATCCCATAACTCTTTTTCACTTATCTTTACTTTCTTGGTCACCTCGTTGTCATAAACTAAACTTATCAACCTATTATTTTCAGATTGAACCTTTTGGGTTAAAAGTTCATCCGTTAGAAGGTTGTTTTTCTCCAGATAGTTATATACTATCATTTGATTTATTAGGTTGTTCAAAACTTCTTCTGCCTTTTTCAAATTTTCTTCTTTTGAAACATTTGGCATTGGTGCATACAACTTTTTAAAAGTGCTCTCATATAAAACTTTTTTATCAACTTTTGCAAGAACCCTGTCACTTTTGGAACACCCGAAAATGAACAGTAGAACAAAAGGCAGAATTACAAGTAAAAAAACCTTTCTTGAAAGTTTCATCTAACCTCCTTCCAGAATATAGTTTTTAATTATAACAATAATAATAATTTTTTCAAGTATTGATGGATAGTTGTAAAACTTTCTTTTTCTTTACCAAGTTTTATAACGATTGTGAAAGATGGGTCATAGAAGATTTCAAAATCCTCTTCTATTTTTGACAGAACCTTTTTTATCAAAATGTTAACACTCTCATCGTTACCAGCGAAAAACTCTATTATCAGTTTTCCATTTATGTATTCGATCTTTGAGATTCTGCTCTGTTTACAAAGTATTTTAAGTTCCTGAAATTTAAAGAGATTTTCAACATCATAGTAAACTTTTCCATAGATATCTAAAACCTCTTTTTTTCTCTTTTCAAGAGTTTCAAGAGTATCCACAGAATTTATAGATCTGTAAAGCTTTATTTTTGAACTCTTGGTAATATTGTAATTTTCTGAAATGTAGGAATCAAAAGGTATATTGATAGTTGGCTCTATCAGATTGGTTTTTTTTGTTCCCCTTATCTCTTCCATCGCTTCATTAAGGAGTTTAAAATATAAAGAGTAACCAACATTCCCTATATAACCATGTTGCTCTGTTCCAAGTATCTTTCCTGCACCTCTAATCTCGATATCTTTCATGGCGAGTGATAATCCAGCGCCAAGAGATGGGTAGGATGAAAATACCGAAATCCTTTTTTTTGCATTATCCGTCAAAAAATCTTTCGATGGAATTATAAGATAACAGTAAGCTTCCCTTTCAGACCTTCCGACTCTTCCCCTCAACTGATGTAGTTCAGCAAGACCAAACTTATCAGCGTTATTTATAAATATTGTGTTAACATTTGGATTATCGATCCCAGATTCTATTATTGAGGTTGAAAGTAGAAGATCAAACTCTTTTCTTTTGAACCTATGCATCATTGTATCTATATGTTTCGAACTCATCTTTGCATGTAATGTTACGATTTTAATTTCAGGTAATATTTTTAAAAGGTGCGTTTCCAAAGATTTTATATTCTCTATCCTGTTGTTTATAAAATAGACCTGTCCTCCCCTCTCAATCTCTTTCAGTATACCATACCTTATTATGTTATCATCCCATTTTATAACTGAAGTTTTTATATTCTTTCTTCCATAAGGTGGAGTGTTAATACTGCTTATATCCCTTACTCCCATAAGTGACATTTCAAGTGTTCTTGGAATCGGAGTTGCTGACAAAGATAAAACATCTATATTTTTTTTCAATATTTTCAACTTCTCCTTCTGTTTCACTCCAAACCTATGTTCTTCATCAACAATAAGTAATCCAAGATCCTTGAATTCTATTCCCTTTGATAACAATGTATGTGTCCCTATTATTATATCTATCTTTCCGTTCTTTAAGTCTTCTTTTATTTTTCTTTTCTGATAATCGTTTTTGAACCTACTTATCACCTCAACAACTACACCAAAATCCTTCAACCTTGAAATGAAGGTTTCATAATGTTGTTGAGCGAGTATTGTTGTTGGAACAAGGAAAACTACCTGCTTGTCTGAAAGAACAGCTTTAAATGATGCTCTAAGAGCAACTTCAGTTTTCCCATATCCAACCTCTCCAACGACCAATCTATCCATAGGGACACTCTTTTCCATATCCCTTTTTACCTCTTCTATAACTCTCAACTGGTCTTCCGTCTCCTCATATTCGAAATTCTCTTCAAGTTCGAGTTGCAACATATCGTCCTTTTTGAAAGCGAATCCTTTGACAAGATTTCTTTCCGCATACAACCTTAAAAGTTCACCTGCGATAGTTTTTATAGAATTTTTTATCCTTTCCTTTTCTTTTACAAAGGAGTTTGACCTTAAAGATGAAAGTTTTAATTTCTCACCTTTATCTCCAACATATTTATCAACAAGGTAGATCTGCTCAACTGGAACAAAAAGTTTATCGTTTTCAGCGTAAATTATTTTTAGACAATCTGTTGTTCTATTGTTATACTCTATCTTTTCTATACCAGCATATATCCCTATTCCATAAGTTTGGTGAACAACTATATCTCCATTCTCAATTTGGTCAAGTTGTTCAAGGTATATTGGATTCAATTTTAGATGTGAGAACCTAACACCTCTTTCTCTGTTGAAAAGTTCAAAATCGTTTATATAGATCTCTTTGAACTTGTGTGCTATGAAACCTTTAAAAATGTTGAAATCAAAAACTTCAAACTGATTATTTGTCAACTTTTCAATCTTTTCTTTCTCATATTTGGAAGAAGAGAAAACTAAAACCTTATATTCAGAGTAATTTTTTCTGTAGAATTCCAAAAAATTCAAAAAGCTCAATTCCTTAACAGGTAAAGGTTCAAAAAGATTAAAATCAGGTTCAAGTTTTAAAATCTCATCAGAAAAGTCAACTATTTTGTAATCAGAAAAAAAATTTTCAAAATCAATAACTTTAGAACTGTTCCTGTCAAAATCTGGCGATATAAATATTTTTTCAACATTTTCCAAACTCAATTGTGTATCAAGGGAAAACTTTCTAATCGATTCTATATTTTCACCATCAAGTTCAATCCTGTAAGGTTCACCTCCATAAGGATAAAGATCTATTATAAAACCTCTAACAGCGAACTCTCCATATTCAAAAACATTGTCAACCCTTTCAAAGTTCAAGATTTCAAGTTTTTCTATAAATTTTTCAACATCAAGCTTATCACCTTTTTTTAACACTATACCTTTTTCATCAATATACTCTTTTTCAGGGAATTTAAAATCTTTTATCTTTTTTTGTGAAACAATGTTTTTCCCAAACTTTTTTAAAAGAAAAAGTTTTTTGTAAAAATCATCTTCACTTCCACTATCGAGAAAAGCTATTTCATCAAAAAGAAAATTGTTGAAGTGTTCAAAAAGATAGGTCGACTCATCATAAGAATTAAGAATAACAAGATATTTCTCTTTTGATCTTTTAATCTTTTCAGTTAAAATGAAAGGTAAAACTTCTGGAATTATTTTTTCACTTTTAATATTTTTGAATTTTTCCAAAATATTTTTTATTTCTGTTGACATAAAACTTCTTTTCAGTTAAGTTATTATATATGTATAAAATTTTTCTTTCAATACTCGTTCTAATATTTTTAAGCTGTTCTATGGATTATTCACTTGAAAAAGCAACTCTCACATACATAGGTTTTGATTTTTCAAACAAAGGTACAAACGCTGATCCATCTTTAAATGATATTATTGCAATAGTAGACTATAACCCTTCATATTCAACTGTTTCCCGTGATGGATACATATATTTCCTTATAAATGAAAAAACAAGAAAACAGGATATAATAGATCTTAAAGAAGCACCTTTCAATTCTGTTGATAGAGTTTCCTACTCTATGTTTACAGATACAATATCTCCACCCATACTCGCAGGGCACCTATACATTATAAAATGTAAGGATGGATACGCAAAAGTTTATATCCATTCTTTTAGAGGAGAAAATCTTTTAAGGTTACAGGTGAATGTAATCTACGAATTTTCTTTCGATTCTATATTTTAACTTCCGCAAATTTCAGGGTATTTACTTTTAGCCTTTTCAAAACCAAATTTAACGGCTTTTATATTCATTTCAAGAAAATTCTTTGGAACATTTTTTTCTACAGATTTTAATACACTCTCCTCTGAAAAATATTTCCCAACAACTGTAACTATCCCGACTGAAATCATATTTGAGAAAAGTTCAGAATCAGCCAGTTCTTTTGACATTTCAGATATTGGGAAGGAGAGAATCCTTTTATCCAACTGATCGTAATTTTTAACATAGAAACTATCTATTATTAGTTTCCCATCCTCTTTTAACTCTTTTGAATAACGATCATAAGCTTCCTGTGAAAGGCATAAAAGTATATCAGCGGCAGCGATTTCAAGAGTGTATATATCTCCGTCATCAATTATAACATCAGCCTTTGAAAGTTCACCTCTCGCAGCAGCACCATAGATTTGCGATTGAACAACATTCAGATCTGAAAAAATTCCGGCAGCCTCAGCAATAACTTTCGCTGCAAGAATTATCCCCTGACCTCCACTACCAGCCAACCTGATTTCTGCTCTCATTTCTCACCCCTTTTTGCTTTTTCTATAACATTTTTTTCATAAGTTTCAACATACTCATCTCTCTGTTCATCAACGAAAATACCTATTGGGAATTTTCCCTTTTTCTCCTCTTCACTCATTTCCTGCCATTTTTTCAAAGAAACAGCCCTTTCGGCAACAAAATCAAGCATCTGGTATGGCTCTTTCATCTTATTCCTTCTTCCAAACTGTGTTGGACAGGTAGCCATAACTTCTACAACAGAAAAACCTTTGTGTGACAATGCTTTTTCCATAACATTATCAAGAAGAGCGATATGGTAAGCATCAGCCCTTGCTACAAAGGAAGCTCCAGCACCTGTTGCGAGTTTAACTATATCAAAAGATGGCTCAACATTACCATAAGGTGCTGTTGAAGCGTAGTAATTTATTGGAGTTGTAGGGGAATATTGACCACCAGTCATTCCATAAATATTGTTATTAAAAATTATCGCTTTTATATCAATATTTCTTCTACAAGCATGAATAAAATGGTTTCCACCTATTGCAACAGCATCACCATCACCCATTACATCGATAACTGTCAGTTCAGGTTTTGCCATCTTGATTCCTGTTGCAAATGTTAAAGATCTTCCATGAGTTGTATGAAGAGTATTCATATCGAGATAACCTGGTGTTCTACCAGAGCAACCAATACCTGAAAGAACTGCAATCTTATTTTTATCAAGTTTCAACTTCTCGATAGAACGAAGTAATGAACCAACAATTATTCCATGTGCGCATCCGGGACACCATATATGTGGAAGTTTATCGGTCCTAAGATAATCAAAAATATGTTCATTAAACATTCATAACCTCCCGAATCTTTGATAAAATCTCTGTTGGAGTTATAAATTCTCCATTTGCTCTACCAAGGAAATCAACTTTCGTTTTAACTCCACATGCTCCTCTTTCAACTTCACCTACAATTTGACCCAAATTCATTTCAGCTACCAAAAACTTTTTACATTTTTTTGAAAGTTTTTTTATCCTTTCATAGTTGAAAGGCCACAAGGTAATAGGTCTAAAAAGCCCTGCTTTTATGTTTTCCCTTCTCGCATCCTTTATTGCTCTCATAGCACTTCTTGCAACGGATCCATAAGCAACAACAATTATTTCTGCATCCTCAACCATCCTTTCCTCATACCAGTCAAAATTTTTTCTGTTTTTCAATATTTTATCTCTCAACCTTTCCTGAAGTTTCTCAACAGTATTTGGGTTTGATGTTGGGAATCCAGTTTCATCATGAGTTAATCCTGTAATATGAAACCTGTAACCCTCACCATAGGAAGCGAGTGGAGGAACAAGTCCATACTTGTTATCAAAAGGTTTATACTGTTCACTCTGAACTGAAGGTTTTACTCTATCTATTATTTTATAGTTTTTAGCTTCATCAAGAATAACCTTTTCCCTCATATGGGCTATTATCTCATCGGTCAAAAGAATAACTGGTGTTCTATACATCTCTGAAAGGTTAAAAGCTTCAAAAGTCAATTTAAATGTTTCCTGAACCGAACATGGAGTCAGAGCGATTATCTGATGATCCCCGTGTGTTCCCCATCTTGCCTGCATAACATCACCCTGTGAAGGATATGTTGGCATTCCTGTTGAAGGGCCACCTCTCATAACATTTACTATAACGATTGGGATCTCTCCCATAACAGCAAAACCTATATGTTCCTGTTTTAGAGAAAAACCGGGACCACTTGTTGCTGTCATAGATTTGACTCCAGTCAAAGATGCACCTATTGCAGCACCAATTCCACCTATCTCATCCTCCATCTGGATGAATTTTCCCCCAACCTTAGGAAGTTCTTTCGCCATTCCTTCAGCTATTTCTGACGATGGTGTTATAGGATAACCACCATAAAATTTGCATCCACTCATTATAGCTGCTTTAACAACAGCATCGTTTCCTGACATCAATTCTATATTAGGCATCACTTCTCCTGTTTTATCATTGTTTTTCCACTCTTATCTATAAAAACTATAAGAGGGAATCTGTCTATATCTATTCTAAAAAGAGCTTCACTTTTAAATTCCTTAAAAAGAACGGGTTCAATAGATTTAACTTTACTACCATACAAACTACCAAGTCCACCAAATGCAAGAAAATATATTTTACCATATTTTTTATGTATATCAACATCTCTTTCACCTTTACCTATTGTTGCAATGACACCATTTTCAAAAAGAAAAGGTAAAAATCTATCCATCCTTTTTGAAGTTGTTGGACCAAAAGATAAAAATCCTTTCTCATTTTTTTCAGTTGGTCCGGCATGATATATTATACTATCTTTTAAAAATGAAGGGAAAATTTTCTTTTTCTCCATTTCATTCAAAACTCTATCTCTTGCAACATATATTGTTCCAGATAAAAAAAGATGATCACCTGCTTTAAGTTTTTTTATTTTTTCTATATCAGAACTTTTCAAATCTTTCATAGATATAAAACTCCAACCCTTTCCTGAAAACAGTTGAACTGTATAGATAAAGGAAGAGTCGCTATATGTCTTTCTTTAATAATTACTCTGCAATCAATAACAGTTTTCCCAAAACCAAGACCACCAAATCCAGTTTTTACATTTAAAGAATCTTTCAAAATTTTTTCACTCAATTTTTTTTCAAAATCTTTTCTGTTATGGTTAAATTTTCCGGTTAAAGCCAACTTAGAAAAAAAGAGAGATTCTAAACTACTCTTACCAACACCTATTCCTAAGATATAAGGTGGACATCCTCTATCTTTTGCTTCTTTTACACTTTTTACAACTATTTCAGAAATATCTTCCAAAGAAAAGGATGGATTTAGCATAAAAAGTTTTGAAAGGTTTTCACTTCCACCACCCTTTGCCATCAAAACTATCTTTACATTCTTTCTTTTGCTCTGAAAGATGTAAACGGATGGAGAATTTGAGTATTTCCCTTTAAAATCTACTATTGAATATCTGAAACCAAATTTTTTAGTTTCTGAATTTATTCTTTTTTTAAGTTCATCCTCTATATCAAAATCGAAACAGAAATTCGAAGGTATCTCTATGAAAACTGAAAGATGCCCTGTGTCCTGACAGAGAGGTGTTCTGTTTTTAAAAGATAATCTGTTATTATCAACATAGGCATCTATAAAAAGTTTTTCAATATCACTTTTAGGCTTCTCTTTTAAAATCTCTTTTTTTACAAAAGTGGATGGATTTATACTTATTTCCCTGTATAAATTTACAATCTTATCAACTACATTTTTATCAATCTTTTTCAAGAGGAACCTACTTGAAATTATTTAACTTCTTCTTTCTCTTCTTCACAAACATGAACCTGAATAGCAAAATCTGGACATCTCATCTCACACATATGGCATCCTATACAATCATCAGGTCTTGCAGCAAAAACCTTTCTATCCTCACCAATCTCAAGAACATTTTTCGGACAATAGTGAACACAGAGTGAGCACCCCTTACAAAGATTTTTAAAAATTTTATGTGTATATCTCTTTTTCATAATACCTCATTTTTTTGATTATATGATTTTATAAAATGGGAAATTAAAGTCAATAGAAAATTTTTAACTTATGCAATAAATGGTATTTTATATTTTCAGTCCAAAATGGAATCTTTGAATTTTTTACTGTTCTCTAAAACTTTTTCTTCCGAAAAATTCGCATAGCAGTATACACAAAGGTGCAAACATGTGTTATACTGGCCTATATCTTTGCTAATTATACAATGGCAATCCTCTCTCTGACCTTTATCTTTCAACCTTAAATCATCTATTTCAAAAAGTCCGTTCGTATAACCCAAAAACTCCATAAGTTCACTATCATTGTTGAACAACCTTACCATAAGAGTATCATCAACACATTTGTTATGTTTTATATTCAGCTTTTCAAGTTCAATATTCTCAGCACATGTGGCAGGTGTCAGATTGAATTTTTCAGCAATCTCTGATATCTTTTTTGCCATTTCGATTTTTTTTGCATCATCGAACTCAATATAATTAATTTTTTTCCTATTAAGATTGTTTGTTACCTTAGAGTATAGAGAAATGTCTGCAAAACTGAAAACAAGTTTTTCAGTGTATTTGTATAATTTTTGGGCAACATTTTTTATCCTGTTTTCAAGTTCATCTATTCCCAAACTATCAGTTAATATAAGTGGATCAAAACGCCATATGACCTTTTCCTTTCCTATCATCTTTGAAAGTTTTTTGAATGTTGATATTCTTTCATTCAAAGAGGGAACATTCGGTTCAAAATTTTCTTTTTCATAATCGTTCAGTGTGAACTGAAAATAGTAGTTTATATTTTTCTCATCAAGGTATTTTAGCTTGGGAATGATAGGTTTTGGATTTTTTGTCCAGAAAACGACAACCCTTGTTTTTTCAAAAGAAACATAACTTTTCTTATTGTTGAAAGGATTAGTCCAAACAACATATCCTTTTCTCAAAGAATCAAAAAACCAATCGGAGTAAAATGCTGGAATATCTGTTGCCCTGCTTGCGGATATTATCACCGGAGCGCTTGCTTCAACAGTTTCCCCATTAATCTTTAAATGAATTTTTTCCCATTTTATCGCTTTCATTTACACCTCTTATTTTAAAAGCTTTTGGAATATTGTTCAACAAATTTTTATATGTTTTAACTTCGCCATTATAACAAACATTGTATCCTCTTGAAGTAATTGCAGTATAATATTCTCTCATTGGACTAATAAAATAAACTTTTAAGAGTGATACCAAATCTTTTTTAGCAATGATTTTGAAATTAACTTTAAAATTATCATATAAATCTTCTAAACAGTTTTTAAAAATAGAATAATTCTCCTGTGAGAAACAATCCACCGTTTTACTTTTACAACTTTCCAAATACAGCATACAGGGTATAGGAAGAAGAGGGCTAAACTTTTTGTTCTCATTAAAAAATTCATTCAACTCCCTGTTCATTATTATGGGTAAAAAGTTACTTTCATTCCTGCTAACAACTTTATCGCAAACATCTGATAAAAAAATCAGACCATCATCTTTTAAATAATTTATACATTCTTCAAGAAGTATCTTGTAATTTTGTTCATCGTTTCCAACCCTATAAAGTTCGTTTATAAAATTGAAAGAAAGGATTATATCGTATTTACCATTGATTAAACTTTCCATCTTTTTTATATCTTTTGAAAAAGAATTCTTTTCATTCAAATCACATATAAAATAGTTGTATTGACATTTAAAATTGTGTTCATTATTAAAATATCTAAAATATTCATAAAACTTTTTTGCCATATTCTCATTTGCATCTATCAAATCTACATATATTTTTTTGGATTTTAAACCGTATTTCTCAAAGGAATTTAACAATCCAAAGAATTCTCCTCCAATTCCACTCCCAATATCAAGGATCCTTATACTTTCTTTATTTTTCAAAATATTCAGATAAGATGTAGTTGAAAGTATATTGCTAAAAACAGAGTAGGAGTGGCATTTACTTCTTAAAAAATAAGTTCCAAAATAATAGCTGACATTTTCTAAGTTGGAATTTTTGAATGTTTTAATCTCTTTTGACATCTGTCTGTATACACCACCCAAACTGTTAATCCTGTCTATGATTTTACCATTTATAATTATATTGTTCACATTCCCTCCCTATTAACACTAATTGTGTTTTTTTAAAAAATTAAAAATTTTTCTTCTTTTTTAAAATTTTTCTGTAAAACAAACCTGTTCCCGGAATTCCTAAACTGAATGATTTTTCTTTACCATTTGTAAATTTGAGACCGGGTACTCCAAATGAAAAACTAATGCCACCTTTGTTTATGTTTAACCAACTAAAAGGTAAAATCTTAATAGTTCTTCTGAATCTTATTGGCATTACTTCTCCTTTTTAAAAAACTAAAATTTTTCAAATATCTAATTTTTTCTTCAATAAAACATTTTTTTAGAAAATTTTAAAATTCTTTTATTCTATTACTTATAAAAAAATCTTCTCTTCTATAAAGAAATTCCTTTTTTTTCTTTGTATCGAATACTGTGTAACAATTACCTTCATCTATTTTTTCTATAATTATTATTTTTTCTAAAAACTCTGCTTCTTTTGTTTTCATATAGTCTTTTATAAACTCAAGAAAGCTTTTTGCTTTTAAGTCAAAAAAACCTTCCATATAAAATTTAAATTCATCAAAAGAAATATTATATTTTTCCAAACTGTCCCCTACCATTTTATTTAAAATCCATGTATTGTAACCGAATTCTTCAGTAAATAAAAATTCTAAAATTATAAAACACTCTTTATACTTTTTTTCTTCAAAATATTTGCTAAAAGCAAAAACAAAAAGATAGTTATAAAATAAATCTTGGTATTTATAAATATATTTTTTGTAATTTCCTATTATCCTTTGAGTTAAGATTTTTAAAACTGGTTCTTTACTTTCATATCCTTCTACCAACTCTTCAGAAATTTTTGTGAAAATATTTTTTATCTCATCCACTAAAAACCTCCCTTTAAAAAATTAACAACTACTTTTAACAAATGCTTTTTTTTGATGAAAATAAAAAAATATGTAATTTTTTTTGAGTTTACCTTTTTATAATAAAAATTACGATAATTATCAGAATTATTACACCCAAAGGAAAAGAACCTAAGAAATATATAAATTTTATTACAAACCTAAGAATAATGAAAAGGAGGAACATTAAACCTAAAAATTTGATAAATTCTTCCATTTTTATCCTTTGTTATAAGTTAAAAGAAAGAAATGAATTTTGATGTTCTTTTTTAATAATTTTAATTTGGAAATATAAAGAACATATCTACATAATACAAACTACTTTTTTTAGAAAAATTTCAAATTTTATTTTTGGATTATTTCTTTTTCTTCATAAAGGAAAGTAAAATTTAATTTTTAAAACCAAATTTTTTCTTTTACATAAGCAAATAGTAAAATATCCATTAATGATAATTTTTTGAACAATTCTTACTATTATAAATTCTATAAAATTAAAAGAATTAAATAAACCAATCTATATTTAAAAATCAAAAAGTTATTCAAAACTTTTTTCATACAAAAGTGGTATACACTCAGAATTCACTCTTATTGAGTATTTCAATGGTATTAGCCGTTTTTCCATATCACAAGACTTCTTTCAGAAAACCCCTTTTACGAGTTTATTAGAAGCTTTGATTTGCACTGCTTTATAAAGCAATGTAGGATAAATAAAGGCCGGCGCCTTATTGGCGTCGACCTTATGAAGCTCTTATTTAAGCTTCGGAAGCGGTCCAGCCGCTTCCCCAGGAACCCCGAGTTCCTGTCAAATTACCGTTGAAACCACAACGGTAATCATAAAGAACAGACGCTCTGGCGTCTCTTCCCCCAGTTGTCGACGTCCCTTGGACGCGACAACTATGATGATGTTGTTAGCATCACCCCTAATGAACTCCCTTCACAGGAGTTCATTAGTATAGTTTCCATACCACAAATGGTGCGATTAAGACATAAGGTAGTACTTTATAATCCGGTTCAAGTGAATGAATCGACGTTTCCATACCACAAATGGTGCGATTAAGACCTGATATACTAAGTGCATATCCAGTACTGCGAATGATAAGGTTTCCATACCACAAATGGTGCGATTAAGACGAAGGAGATCCGTTGCAAAACGGATCTCCGATATAGAATATGTTTCCATACCACAAATGGTGCGATTAAGACTATTATAGAAGACACCGTCGGTGGTATATTTGATGGCGACGTTTCCATACCACAAATGGTGCGATTAAGACTTGTAGATAATCAAGAGGGATATCTACAAATAGAGTTTGTGTTTCCATACCACAAATGGTGCGATTAAGACATGCGAACAATAATGAGCCGATAATAAAAGCACATGCAAAGTTTCCATACCACAAATGGTGCGATTAAGACCACTCACACTTGAAGTATGAACACCCGATTTCCTCAGTTTCCATACCACAAATGGTGCGATTAAGACAGTACGGAAGAGGCAGGCAAGAGATACTCTTGCCGAGGTTTCCATACCACAAATGGTGCGATTAAGACGAAGAGATGCTAAGGCGTCTATTCCCTAGACTAACAGTGTTTCCATACCACAAATGGTGCGATTAAGACATGCAATTAAAATCTTCACGGATGAATTAGAGAGCGAAAAAGTTTCCATACCACAAATGGTGCGATTAAGACTTAAAAAAGCAAAAGTAGTGAGTATTGCTGAGATTGGGTTTCCATACCACAAATGGTGCGATTAAGACAAGGAATTTTGGAGATTAGAACTTTCTCAGAAAAGGAAGTTCATGTTTCCATACCACAAATGGTGCGATTAAGACCTATTATAGCCAGATAGAACAAACGCTCTACCTGGCGTTTCCATACCACAAATGGTGCGATTAAGACTTGCGAAAGGAGCATTTATGCCAAAGAAAGGCATAAATGGAATAGTTTCCATACCACAAATGGTGCGATTAAGACTGATATAATCCTTGGATATATAGAACCAAAGACATTTAGAGTTTCCATACCACAAATGGTGCGATTAAGACGGTTACAGAAATAAGAATTTTTGACAAAAAGAAGTTTTCACGTTTCCATACCACAAATGGTGCGATTAAGACGTGAAGCCGGTAATAAATGGTAGCAGACGCTTACAATGTGTTTCCATACCACAAATGGTGCGATTAAGACGGTATGACGTTTGGCGAAATCAGCGGTGCTGATGAGCGTTTCCATACCACAAATGGTGCGATTAAGACCCGATATTAAAATTAGTTTTATTATATACTTAAAAGCAAAAAAAGTCAATATTTTTCTGTCTATCTATGGTAGAGCAAAAAAGTAGGGGGTTAGACAGAAAATTTTTTTATTTTTTTAAAAAAATCACATTTATTTTAATAAACAAGGAGGATGTATTTTAAAAGATTATTATTCTATTTTAGGAATAAATACTGATGCAACAAAAAAAGATGTAAGGAATGCATATATCCATTTAGCAAAAAAATATCATCCAGATCTAAATCCTGATGATGTACAATCAGCAAAAGAGAAATTTCAGGAAATCCTGGAAGCATATAATGTTCTGTATAATGAAAAGTTAAGACAAGAGTATGATACTATTTTAGAGCAAGGTAAAAAAAATATAGACTTGTATAACCAGTTTATAAACACAGTATGTTCAATTCAGGCTCTTTCTGAAATAATAGCAGCAATGAAATATCTAAGACACCTTAAAGGCAAGGTAACTCTATCTGGCACTGGAACTGGGGCATCAATAGGAGCTTCTATTGGTTATGATACTGCTGGATTAATAGGAGCTGCAATTGGTGGTATTATCGGGGGCATTGTTGGGAATATTGGAGGTCGAGTAGCGAGCAATTTTATTCAAAATAATGAATTGAATCAAATAAAAGGCGATCTATCCAAAAAATTGCTAACTTTTGTAGAAAACACCGACGATTATACGAAATTAGCTTACTCTGAAGTTATACTCATAAATTGGATTCCTGAAGATTTACAAGAATCATCATTATTTAGTTTAAATTGGATACCAGAAGATTTACGAGAATTACCATTATTTAGTTCGTCCTTTAACACAAAAAACACTTTAAAGTATGAAAGTAAAGATATTATTGTTCCAAAATCTATTAGAAGAGTTAGACATCTTTATGAAACAGATCCTTTATTTCAAATAATTACAGAATATATCATAGAGATAAAAAGATCTGGTTCGTCTTATGAAAAGGAAATTTTTGAAAATTTCGCTTATAAGTTTATTGATAGAATAAAAATCGAAAATAAAGTTGATGAACAGAAATCATCTCTTAACAAAATAATTAATGCTCAAAGCAAATACAATGAATATTTAGAAAAAAGTGAGGGTGAAATTTCTGATATTACAACTTTTTTTGTAATTTTATCTCTTTCCTTTTTAATAGCAAGTTTTTTCTTTCTCTTTAATTCAGAAAGATTTATAATCGGCCTTTTACTAATTATTTTTTCAGTTGTTTCTTTTTTATTAATGAGAAAAATTAGAAAATCAAAAAACATTATAAAAGAAAAAATTTTAAATGAGATTGAAGAAGAAATAAAAAAAGCACAGCAAGAATACAATGATATTATAACTAAAATTTCATAAAAAATTATCCATATCCTCTGGTTTTAGACCAATGCCATGAAGTTCTCTGTAAATCCATTTTTTATCTCTAATAAAATAAATTATCATACTATCTTCTGATAATTTACAATTTGAATTAAAAAAATTTTTTATACTTCTTAACTCTGATTCTGTCAATTCTCCTTCAAAAACTGATCTTTGAACCCAAACCAGATATCTTTTTAAGAACTTATGAAATTTTGCAACTCTTTTTTCATTTATATCATAAACAACAATCACATACATTTTTACCACTCCATTCTGAATGGATTGTAAATCTCAACTCCCAATATATGTTTTATCAACTTATAACATTCGACTCTGATCAACATTCTGTATGATATATATTTTTCCATCTTCTTATAATAAAAAGTACTTCCCAATTTAGCATCATACTCTTTTAAAACTATTTTTTTACCTTTTGTATTAATAAAACATATATTTTCCTCTTCTTCGAAACAAGAATCATCTACCATTTGTTTGTTAACAAGATAAAAAATTAATCTATCAACTATTATTGGTTTAAAAATATCTGCAATATCAAGAGATAAAGAATATCTCCTTTCACCTGGTTCATGTAAAAAACTTATAGTGGGATCAAGTTGAGTTACATAAATTTCAGAAAGAACTGTTGAATAAAAAACAGAATTCAAAAAAGAAATTAGTGTGTTTATTTTATCTTCTGGTGGTCTTTTACTCCTTTTATCAAATTCAAACTCTTTATCAAGCCATTTATTCCAACAACTATAATAAATCTTTCTTATATTCGCTTCATTCGCCATAATTTCATTGATTTCATTTTTGTTTTCGAGATCATCTGTAAGCACTTTTATATTTTCAACTTCTCCTTTCAAATCAACATTTCTTCTTTGATAATATTGTAAAACATTAAGAATGTTGTTTGCACTTCCTTTTACTATTGAACGGGCAATAAATAATCTTTGCTCTTTGTTTTTATGATGGTCGATCTGACATAAAAGTAATTTACCAGAGACTGTTCTATCCATAGGGAAAAAAGTTCCAGTATAATAACCATAATAACTAAAAAAATGGATCGGAACTTGATATCCTGCAGCAATATTTATCAACTGTGTATTCAAATCTATATTACCAAATAGATAAAGATTTTCTATTTTTTCTACTGGAATCGATTCCTCACCATTTTCACTCTCAAAATAAATAGTATTATTTTTTCTTTTTAATCTACCATTTGATAAAATGTAATAATTTTTATCCATATACTACCCCCTACATATAGCCAAAAGAGAGCATTTTTTACATTTATACATCTCTGAAAGTTCTGGTGCTTTTTCATCTTCTTCTATTTTTTTCATTTCACAAAGTAAATTCTCTATGTTCTTTTCGTCATCATCAGTTAAATCAACTTCAACAATCTTTTTCTCTTCAGGAAAATTAAGAACACCACCAATTTCTTTTGCAAAAATTTTTTTATATATGTATAAATAAAATTTTAACTGCATAATGTGAGTCTCTAAAAATGAAGAAGATTTCTTTATTTCATGAATTTTCCCATCATCACCTATAAAATCTATAAGATTTTTACCTAAAAGAATTTCTCTTTCTTCTCTCGGATAACTCTGCTCACTTATCATCTTTCCTATAATAAGATCTTCATTTTTATTATCACTCATTATCCCCCTTGAAATAAGCCAAAATTTCCTTTTACAAAACATAAAATCTCCAACCAGACTCCCGGTATAAATTATCTCCATATCAACTCCTTTTATAATAATAAATGTAAATATTGTGGAAATTTAAAAATGAATATATACTGACATAATTATAAAAAGGGTTTAACAAAGATAAAAAAATAATAAAATTGGTATATTATATTAACAATTTTTATTGATAACAAAAATTTCAAATTTAATTTTTATAAAAATGTCGATTATTGTTGTCTTCTTTAACTCCTATATTTTATATTTCTTATATCACTATCACTTAATTTTTTTAAAGTTTGTTTAATTGTAGGTTTCGTTGCATTAATTTGAACTGATCTGTTAGCAACAAACCATTCAAATGATCTATTACTGTCTTGATTAACCGGATAGGAAATTTCATGATGGTTGGGTGCTTGTGCATAATTTGTAATTTTTAAAAGTTCATCGATAATTGTTTTGTTAGTTGGTAATTCATTTTCATTCAATCGATTTTCAACAAGATTATAATCGGTCAATTTATAATTAATTTTGCCTTCTGTAATATTAAATTTTCTTATTTTTACTTTTGAAATTTTTATTTTTATACTTCCCAATCCTAAAGGCTTTCCCATTCCAATCTTATGGGCACAATTTTCATTTCCTCCAAAATCTATTGCCCATAGCAAATATTTAAGTTCTTTTTCTGTTAAATTGTTGAAATAAATTCTAAAGGTAAACTTAGAATTCATTTCTATAAGAGGCCTGATACAAACATTTCGTTCTGTTGCATTATTTTCGTTTACGCTTATCGTTGAAAGATCATTAAATTTTTTGTGATGCCAATAAAATTTTCTTCCTCTTATCTTTGGAGTGTAATCCCTTATAGGCTTCGGCTTCTGTTTTAAATTTCTATCATATTCTTCAGCATAATCATAGTTCCACATTAATAAATCTTTCTGTAAAGGTCTATTGAGATAAAATTCTGTAGCAGAAAGTTTTGGAGATGATTGCTCTTTAATAATGATATAGTTTGAAAAGAGTTGTGTCAAATCATTATTATTTTCAAGTAAAGCATCTGTAAATCTAACTTTTGAACCAATAGAATCTTCATTGTTAACAAAGCCAAACATTTGACATGCTGGACAAAGATTTTCCTTGCTATTACAAGGAGAATGTTTACCTATAATAGTTTTTAAATTATTATAAAAAACATCTCTACCAATGCTGGCAGGTGATAGATAAAACAATTGTTTATTTCTATTCTCTTCAATATGATAATATACAAGAGCACCTTTTTCTTTTATCGTTTTTAAATCTATTTTTCCAACTTTGTTATAAGAATTATGCCTATTATCTCTTTGAGGATTTCTTTGTTTATATAATTCATAATTTTTTATAAGATTTTCTACAGCAATTTCATTAATTTCAAAAGGCCTTTCCCCTTCATCTATCATAAATATAGACTCATGATGTTTACTCTGAAAGAATTCTCCATGATGAAAATAACCCCTGTTTTTACCTCTGTTAAGATTTGTTGCAAAATGAAAAGGATCAAAACCATTTCTAGTTCTATATGTACCACCTATATCAAAGGTAACCTCTTCGCCTTCTTCTAAATCGTTTATTTCATTTGAAAAATTTTGTTTATCTTGGCTGGTATTTTTTATTGCTATACCTATTCTTATACAAGGTTGTAAATACCACTTCCCACCTTGAAAATAAACTCTTCCCGGTTTTGATGCTTTTGTTGTTCTCTTAAACAACACTTTCTCCTCATCTATACTTGAAAGACAGGAATTAGTTATCGTTTCATAAACACTTCTTATTACCCCTCTGATTTCACTTCCAGGTATAACTGGCTTGGATGGTGTTCCATCTCTTTCAATTTTTAAATTTTTATAAGAATAAAAATCATAACTTTTTATATTGTTATTATGTAAATTAAAAGTTCTATCGTTACTTGTATTAGGAATAAAAATAGGTGTTAGTGGTTTTAATTCACATTCAACAAATCCTGTTAAATTCCCTTTTTCTCTTTTTCCCCGCTGGGGCTCATTTTCTTCAATTGAAACAAAATTGTATGGGTTTATAAATGTTTCATTTGTTTCTATGTACATCATTTTTCCTCCTGTTCAAATTTCAAAATTCTTGCATCAACAAATTCTAACAGTCCTTCACTTGTATATCTATAATAATTTCTAACTAAATATTTTTTCGGTTTTTCAAGATTATAAACTTTTATAGAAATACCTCTGTTAGGATCATCATCCCAAATAAGATATTCTTCATCCTTAAAACCATCATAATTTTTGTCTTCACGATTTATATCATTTTCAATAATTCTAAAATGCAAATTACCATTAGTATTCCAAATATATATTTCTTTATTTTCATTAAAGAACCTTGCTTCTATAAAATTTACTTCGTCAACAAACAAATTTTTAAACATTTCTTCATTCGAAATTCCAATAACGACTTTTTCAAATGAATATAAAATGAATGAAAGATTTTCTAAATTTAACTCTTTATAAAGATCTTTTAGTGTTTTCATAATAACTCCTGTTTTTAAATAATTTTTAGTAAATTCACATATCCTGACTTGCCGTATTCTTCAACTATCACATTATTTTTATTTAAAGTAACTTTTTCTATCTTTAGAATTCCTCTACCTACATTAGTTTCACCACCTATAGCATAAAAACCATTTTGTATTTCTCTTAAAGATAACATTATTAGATCCAAATATGCATCTCTTCTATTTTTATCTTTTTCCTTAATCAATATGTTCAATTTAACTTTACCGTTAAAAGATGGCTCTGTTGAATAAAGAGCACTCTCAACATTACCACCTGTAAACCTATCAATCTTTACCCTTGTATTTGGAATAAGTTTGTAATTTTCAATTATACTTTCATTAAAAACAATTTTTGAAGGTTTACTTTTTTTATTTTCTTTGTCCACAAAACCAAACATTTCCGAAAGTATATTGGTGTTTTTACCAAGATCATTAAGTATATTAAAACAAACACTTCTAAAAAAACCAGCCCAACTTGTTCCAGGTATAATAGATTTGCCATTACATTGGATATGAGAAGCATCTACATCTTCTTCAATTTTGTAGTCTCTTATTAATATTGAGTAAGGAATTTCAAAAGTAACCTCTATTTTTTCTTCTTCTCTTTCAACAGAAAACAATTTATGATTAAGTTTATCAAGATCAAGATTATTCTTAAAATTATCCCATTTAAAATTTATCCATAAACTCAAATCTTTTTTTAATTCAATTTTTTCTATTACTAAATCTCTTAAAATTATTTTTCCAAAACCTCTATTAGTTTTTGCACCAAAATAGATGTTTCCTTCTTTTAAATTTGAGAGAATAATATATAAGATATTTTCTATTTCCTTCTCTTTTTCTTTATCTTCTTCTCTTATTATTACTTCAATTCTAAAATCAAAGTGTGTTCCTGTTTCACAAATTTCATAGTCAAATTTACAATTTTCTAATGATGTTTTAGTTTCATAATCTAAAGCAACTCCTTCTCTTACTTTAATTTTTTTATTACCACAAACGAAAGAATCATAAAATTTAAAAACTCCCTGTTTTTCTTGATCACGATCTCCGAAAAATATGTTAATCTTATCCGAAAAATCACTTAAATAGTTTCTTATTTTACCAACTATAGTTGTTGCAGGAATAAATATTTCCCCATTTCCGTCTCTAACAAAATCTATATCTGTAAAATCACCATCTCCATTTCCTATCAAAATTGGGGAACTTGTTTCAAGTCTTCCTTTTACATAAATCACATCACATATTTTATTTGTTTTCATTTAACCTCCCCTTTTCTTTTATTGTATATTGAGACAGTTAAAAAATTTTCAACATACAGTTTGTATATTTTAAAAATTGTCTGTTCGTTTAAATCAATAAAATTGTTATTTAAGACATCTTTAAATTCAGGCGAATTTCTAAGTGAATCCTCAAATTTTTCTAAATTAATTTTAAATGTTTTATCAAGATAAAGGATTTCTTTTAATTTTAACACCAGATCTTTTCTTTTATCCCCAATATTATTTAATTTTGTTTTGATCTCTTCACTATTATTACATATCATAAAAATGTTGTTTAAACGATAAAGAAAACTCTTGCTTACAGATATTTTCTTATGATCTTTTTTAATTGCAAACAATTTTATTTTATCTTTAATCTTCTCCCAAATTAGATATTCATTTAATTTGATAAAAGTTTCAGAATTTTCCAATCTTTCACCTTCAAATCTGTTTCCTTGATTTTTATCTTCTGCTAAAACCAAATCTTCAAAACCATGATAATTTATCAAAATTTCTCCAAAACCTTCATTGATTCTTTCTCCAAAGCCAAATCTGATTTTATTTTGAGAAAAAGAAATATCTTTTCTCGTCTTTACAACAATTTCACTTCCAGCAGTGATACATTCTGTTTGAATCTTCGGCAATCTCCAAACACTTAAAAAACCACCTAAAAATTTAGTTTTTATGAATGATTTTTGGATCTCTAAAGAACTTTGGTCTATTCCCAAACTATCTGCAAAAAGTTTAAGAAAAACATTTAAATCTTTTGTTATGAAACCAGTTTTTTGATCTCTTATGATAAGGTCACTTTTAAAAGTGATAACGAAATCTGAACCAGCCTTTATTTCATAGTTTTTTTCTGCTAAAGTTCTTATCTCTATCTTTTCGACATAAAATTTCCCATATTCTGCACTTTTTGATCTACCTAAATACATAATTTTTTCTGCATTAAATAACCTGAGAATCTCCTTTAGGTATTTATATTTACCAACAATTGAACCTTTAAATCTGTAATCTTCTTTGAGGGATTCATACTGATAAAACTTTCCTACATTATTCCCTGCTTTTCCTATAGATCTATCTATTGGCCTTTGATGATGATAATTTATTTCTTTATCTATTTCTTTTTTGAATATTTTATTACCTTCTATTACAACTAATTCTGAAAATTTGCCCTTTAAAATTTTTTCTATTTTTTTATTTTGTGTTAGATCAACTATCTCTTCAGAATCTTTTACCTTTTGTATAGAGTTTGGACAGGGTATAAACTCTTTCCCTTCTTCAAATAAATAAAGATTGTTGAACTTTACATTATTCTCTAAAAATATTTCTCTAAAATCACTGTTATTTGAATTCGTTTTAATATACTTATTAGCCAAATATCCAAGTAAAAAACTCCCAGGAATAAAATTTTCAGATTCATCCTTTTTGATAAAATTATTGTTTAAAATTAAATTCTCTTCTGCTATTCCAACAATTTCTATTTCACAAAGAGTATCATCAGAAAAAGTTGCAAAATTAGATTCATAATTTTTATTTTTTTCTATTTCTTTTTCTGCTGGTGAAATTTCAACCTCTCCAAATCCCCTGTTTCTTTTCAACCCTATAGATCTTGTCACTTTAAAGACATCCAATATAAACTGTTGAAATTTGGGATCACAATTTATACTTAAAATAAATTCTAAACCTTTTTTCAGAACCCTTGAAGTTCTTAAGGAATGTTTTTCTGCAACACCATCTTCATTTATTGCAGTTTGATTTCTTAGATATGTGAAATAGGAGATTATACTCTCTTTATTATAAAATATTTTGTCATTTTTAAATTTTATTTCCTTTTTTAAAATTTCATAGTCTTTAAGATAAGCATTTGAAATTATTATGTTTCCTGAGTTAGAGTCTCCTTTTTTCCCAAATAAATAATCTAAATCCTGATTCTTTATGTTATATCCATTTTCTAAAAGTTCTAATGCGTTTTCCCTTAAAACTCCTTTTAATCTTTTCGATGGTATAAAAGGAATTCCATATTCATCATAACATATATCACTATCAATTATCCCTGAAATTCCCTCCCCTGAATATGTAATTGTATCCGATTTTAATTTAATCTTTATATTCATCATTACTCCTTGTTTATATCTTCAAACATTCTTATAAACTCTATCGAATCAAAATAAGGTGTTTTATTTTCCCTAAAAAGATCACGAGAACCTTTAAATTCAGGTAAACTTATTCTTCTGCTTTTAAGAAATTCTATAAAAGATTCTGCGTCTTCTTTTGATTTAATAAGATAACTTCTTAATTTTTTTACTTTGTTCATTGAGATAGAGTCAAATTCATAAATCATTTTTTTAAAATGTTCAAAATTGTATTCATTCAATTTTTGTTCATTACCAACATACCAAGGTCTCCAAAGTAAATTAAAGGAATCATATATTTTATTACTTGCTGGTTCATCCATTCCCGGAACAGAATAATTCTTCTTTCTTAGTTTTTTTAAATCTTTTGATATTCCAGAATAAACAATATGAAAATCAATCCAATTACCGACATCTTGTAGATTCATTTCTTTTGCAATTTTTTTACCTTTATTTTTAGCTGATTTACATAATTCTTCAGTTATCTCATAAGCCTTATAAAAAGGAAAATGCGCTTTTACCAAAGCAACTCCTGCCGAAGCAGTCAAATATGTTTTCTCTCCATCTATTTCTATAGGTTTTTGACTAATATTTTTTAAAATATCCTCTGCTAAACTTAGACCATATTTGCCTTCACAAATAATGGTTATATCATCTCCACTAAAAACTATTGGTCTAATTTTAATTACTCTTTTATCCTCATTTAAAAGAAAATTTTCATTATTTTTTAATTTTTCTAAAGTTTCTGAAAATGCTTCAATATATCTTCTGTTTATTTCATTTGATAATTTTTTTACCATATTCACCGCATCTTTATAACTTTTAGTTTTCATAACCATTTTTTTTATAAACATCCCCATGCTGTTTCCATCTATATGGATATATGCAAGATGCGATTCTTCATCTTTTTTGCTTCTCATCTTTTCTATATCTTCAAGAAATAGGTGCCCATCAAGAACTTTTTCAAACAATTTTTCAAATGGTTTTTTATTGTTTGCTTCTCTCATAAGCAATGCTGGTTTCGAAATATATTCCCCTTCATAATTCTTTACTGCTGGTAAATTGTCTGTTACCCCTTCTCTTGTTATTGAAATACCAAGAAGGGGTTTACTTTTTGGTAAATTATTTTTCAATATATTCGATTCTTCTAAAAGTTTTTCATAATCTTGCTGATAATCGGTAAAGTCTGTATCAACATAAGAAACTGAAAAAGACAGTAATCCGTAAGTTTCATTATAAAATTCGTTGGATAATTTTTTTGTAAATTCAATCGCATCTTCTTTATTATTGAAAATTAAAAGTAAGTTTCCCCCTCCAGAAAAAATTATTTTACCTTTCCCAAAATCTGTATTTTGGTCAAAATTTTCATTAATAAAATCAAGTTTCATTTTATTTTTTAATTCTTCAACATCAAAAAGTTTTCTTATAATATAGGAAGCCCCGATATTTTCTTTTAATTTTTTTGAAAGAAAAATAAAATCTTGAATTCCAGTGATATCATAATAGGCCAACAATTTTTTATTCATTTATCCCCCTTATTCGTATATTTTTTTACCTATCAAGTCCAATAATGTATCATTCATTCTTGCCTTTGTATATATGTTAAGACGCTGACAACCATTGTTTGTTTTTATCCAGTAAGATAGACCTTCTTCCCCTATCTTTTTTTCAAATTCAAGATAATTTTCATTTGTTCTCTTACTATTTTTCATTTCATCAAGAATAAAACCGGTTATTATTCCTTTACCTATTTTATTTATTCTTTTTATAATTTTTCTTATATCTCTGTCTGTTATACTATTTATTCCATCAAAACCTTTTCCCCAAATTGTTCTATGTGAAGAATTGTCTCCCAATTTTATTGATATTGTTCCACTTTCATTTGTTGAATAAATGTTTTTATAATAATCATGTAAAATTTTACCAACTGGTGAATCAACATACCTTTTTAAATTCTTATCATAATTTAGCAATATTCGAAATTCTTCAACCAATTCTTCATTTAATATTCTTTTCGCTATTTTTATATCTGGTTCATTTTTGATTTTTTCGATTGTATCATAAAAAAGTTCGTAAAATTTAAAATCAAAATCAAGTGGCATTTGTGGTAGTTTAACTATAGATTTAAAATCTTCAAAAACATAATAAACTGGTATTCTATAAAGTAATGCAAGAACTGTAGCATAAGCAATTTCAGCCTTATATCCTCCTGTAGCGAGAATTTCAACATTTTTTTTTGTATTATCTATTATGTTAGATACTTTTTTTACAAATTTTATAAGACCAACACTTTCAAAAGAATTTGCATCTGTATTTAATCCTTCTATTTTTATAATTTCTGCATCTGCTTTATATTTTTGTTCAATATACGCTTTTAACAGTTCACAAGACATAATCCCATCTTTTGTATCACTTGCAAGAAGATAAAAATATGTGTTTCTATCAATACTTCTACCTAATTTATAGATAGTATTTGTTTCGGCAGAAACTTTTTCTGGATTACCTTTAATCATAAATTCAAATACATTTTCGAAAGAAGGTTCTTTGTCTCTAAATGTCTTCTGGAAATTAGTAAAAACTGCTGTTCCAACTGTTACTATATAACTTTTCATATCTCTCCTCCTAACCATTTTATTATTTTTAAAAATTATCTCATCACCATTTTCTGGAACAATTACCTTTGTGCTTTTCGCGATTTTTTTCTTAATATTTCTGATAGAATTTTCATCTCCATGAACCAAAAGAGTGTAGATTGGATTAATTCTATTAATTAAAGATACAATTCCTCTACAACTTGAATGTAAGGATAAAGGAAAATATTCAACATTCGCTTTTTTAATATATGTTTTTCCATCTATTTCAATTTTTGAACCTTTTTGTGTTTTTATTAAAAGTTCCGCAAAAGAACCTGGAGGATAATATCCTGTAAATGCAATCAAGGAGTTTTCCTCTTCTATAATTTCTTTAGCTAATTTATAAGATGTTGTTCCCTCTAATAACATACCGCTTGTTGTTATAATAATACAATTTTTTTCTTTTTTATAAATAGATTTATTTTCTTGAATACTTTGTTGAAATAAATTTCTATAAATGGGAGTGATTTTATTTGATAACCCTATTGTAAAAATTTCAGAGGGGATGATTTTATCTGAATATCTTTCAAAAAAATACAATAATTCCTGTGTCTTTCCTAATGCAAAAGCAGGCAAAAGAACTCTCCCTCCACAAGATAAGGTTTCATTTATTTTATGGATTAACCTATTTTCATTATCCCTTCTTTGTGATTCATCATAATCTGAATTGCCATTCGTTGTTTCACTTATTAAAATATTACACCTGTTTACATTTGGAAATTGAGGTTTCCCAACTAATAGGTTATCGTATATTGAAAAATCCCCGGTAAAAATAAGGTCATTTTTGTTTTGGTCTATAATATATATACCTGTGCTACCAGCAATGTGACCATTTTTGAAAAGTTTAAATTTTATTTTTTTATTCAGTTCAATAAATTTATTTTTAGATAAAAATTCAATTTTATTAATAAGATTGTATATTTTTGTCCTACTAAAATATTTTCTGTAAAAATTGCCATTATATAAATCTAAATCTTGATATATTCTTGCACTATCAATAAGCATTGTCTGAACTAAATTTATATTTCCTTCACCCATAACGATTCTTTTCACATCATAAGTAGAATCTATAACTGGCAAAGATCCTAAATGGTCCATATGTGAATGAGAAATATATAGTAGATCTATTCTCCTATCAATTTTGTTTATTAGAGGTAAGCGATTATATCCCATCTTAGCAGGATGCATTCCACAATCTAAAAGAATATTTGATTCATCCCACTTTATATAATAGGAATTTGCTCCTATTTCAAGCGCTCCTCCAATTGGCATAATTTTAATCATAATAATCCTTCATTAAGACGAGGGAATGAAAATTGTTTTTCAAGTTCTTCAATTTGTTCAATTTGGTTATCAATGTTCTTTTCCTTCAAATATTCTTTTAAAAGATTCTCTGTAATTTTATTCAATTCTTCGTAATGTTCTTTATTTAGAGTTTCAAATCCATGTTCCAAATAACTTAAATTCCTTAACCGAGTTTTATCTTTAATTGTTTTTAATGTTTCTATATCTTTTATAATTTTACCCTTAATATACAATATAATTGCACAATCCATTAAACCACAATCAATAGGTAATTCTTTCCCTTTATATCCTCCATGATATATTTCATCTGCTACTTTTTTAAAATCCTCAAATTTTATATCTAATTTATTCCAATCTGGCTTTGAAGAATTAAAATTTTTATCAATAGATTTAATTCCATCATTCAAAATAGCTTCCTGTGTTCTATAAAGCATTAAAACTCCAAAATCATATTTTCTTAACTCACAATTTTTCTTTGAAAAAAAATAAAGAGTTAAAATTTTATAAGTTTCATCTTCTAAAGATCTTTCGATAGTCTGAATATTCATATTAAGTTGAGACTCTATTCGGAATTTTCTGATTTCTGGATTAAACATTCTTTTTACATTTAACATTTTTATTCGAGCTTCTCTTAATTTGAATTGAAACCAATCGTTATAAGCTTCTGAAATTTCAATTAAAAACTGTGCTTCGTTTGCTTTGTTAATTCTGTTATCTTTTAAATTTTTTTCTAAAATCTCATAAGCCATAGTGAATGAATTTTCATTAAAACTTTTAATCGAATCAATAATAAATTTTTCTCCGGTATAAAAAATAGGATTATCTATAACTTCTATTCTTTCAGTTCCAAATATTGGTCTTCTTAGATCAGCATTATATTCAGAATTAAGGTATATGGTTGAAATATTATAATAACCTGAAATAAAACCTAAAATAGCAGACATTGTTTTTCTTCCACCTGTTATATCAAATGAAATTAAAGATGAATGCTTTTTTTCTTTTATAATCAAATTCCTTAGTTGTTCATAAATTTTTTCATACATTATTATAGGGTCTACTTCATCTATTATTATAGGAATTACCATTTTTTGTTTTTTATTTTTAAAATTTCCATATTTTTCAATTATTGGGATATACTCTTGACTCTTATTTGTAACAATAGCATATATTTCATAGGGATTCAGTAGATGTGACACCAGAACGGTTGTTGCAGGAGAAGTTCCTACTGATGAAAAGAGATAATGTGTATTTAGATGGATATTATTTTCTTTTTTAAAATCATCTAAATATACTGGTAAAATTTTTTCAAAATAAAATTCAGTTTTTTTAGGTTCTTTTAATTTATCAAATTCTGTAGATAATTCGTTTATTTCTTTTCTTTTTTTTTCATCCATTTTATCTCCTTATTTTTTCAATCATTCCAAAACCCATAGAATTTTTTTCTCCCAAACCTGTATCATATGCTATGTGTATCAAATCTGTATCTCCAACTATTTTTAAATTGTCATAGATCCCTTTTATTTTTATATTTTTAAATTTTATAAGTTTAGTCATTGGATATTTTTTATCTGAAATAACTTTTACTCCATCACCTTCATATTTCTCACCAAAAAGAATCTCATATTTTCTTGCTAAATTGTTATTGATTCTAACATTGAACTCATCATCAACTGAAACAAGATACTCTACTCTACCATTTGGGTCCTGTTTGGTAACAACTATAGGTGAATTACAGATGAATTTTTCCTCTTTTTTAAAAGAAGGATTACCTTTAAATGAAAGACTCTCTATTTTAAATGTATCATGCTTTATTTCAACAAATCCATTTTTTGAAAAACTTTCAGATATCATTTTAATTAAAGTATGTATTGGAGATGAAATAAACCATTTAAAAATACCTTCTTCCATATAAAGATCATTATCTTTTATTTTAAAAATATCACCTTTCAAAAAAGAATAGGTAAAAAATTTGAACCCTTTCTTATCTCCAAAACCTTCATCATGAATTTTTTCTGCGATTTCTTTATCACTCTCTCCCAATGCTTTATAAATAGCAGAAGTCAAATAATACTGGTAATTCAAAGGTATGGATTTAATTCCCTCGTTAAATAAAATCACTTCCAATCTCATATTAGGTTTACATTCTCCATCAATTCTTTTAAAGATTTTATATCATTTTTTAAATCCAAGTAAAGATACTTTTTAAAATATTTTTTAAACATATTTAACTTTCCTAAATTTTCTTCAATCAATGAATAAATATATGAATCCTTATAAAAAATATAATAATTTATAAGGCCTCTTAAACCAAACAAAAGATAATCTTCTTTCTTTTGTGCCTGCATTGATAAAAAGAACTTCAACATCAATTTTTTAGATTTCTCTTTATCTTTCATTAAAAAGGAGTTTGCTAAAAGTTCCATTCCAAGAAAATACATATAAACAAATGGTGTCGATTCGGAATCATTTTTTAAATTTTTAAGCAATTCTTCACATTTTTTTGTGTTTTTCAAATAAGAATACAATCTTAATTCTTCAAAATCTATAAATATTTTTTGTATTTTTTCGTTTGTGTATTTTATATACTTTTTTGCTAAAATGATATATCTTTTCGAATTCTTAAAATCTCTTTTTAAGGTTGAAAGTTTTGCAAGATAGCAATATGTTCTCGATACATCTGATAACATATATTTTTTACATTCCAATAAATTAGTTAATAAATATTGTTTTGCCTTTTTATAATCCTTACTGTGAATATAGTATTGAGCGAGGGTTCCTCTTGTTGATATCAAAATATGTCTGCCTGAGTTATTTTTTTCTTTCAAATTCTCTTTAAGTATTTTTAAACCTTTTTGGTATTCATACACATCTTTTAAATAAACCGCATAGACATTGTTAAACTCTATAGAATCACTGTTGTATTCAAAAATATTTTCCTTTTTCAAATTCATTTTTAACTTGTTTGCCCTTTCATAGTAAATTCCAGCCTTTTTTAAATCACCAGAATGGCTATAGTGCCAGCCCAATCTCATCAGAGTTATGAATAGTTTGTTTTGTGATTTGACATCTTTTTTGTTTGAAAGATACAATTCTAAATTTTTGTAAATCGGAAGATAATTTTCATAGTCTCCTTTTAAAAAATACATATCTGCAATGGTAATCATTCTATTGGTATTTCCCAAAAATTTACTATCAACAATTTCATTTTTAGGCTTTATAACATTTTTTATGAGTTTTGAGAATGTTGTAATATTAAAATTATCGTTAATTGAAAACAAAAAAACATCCTTAAATTCACCTCTTACTGCAAACTTTTTTTGCTCTATGTTATCAACACTTAAAATATTTCCATTCAAATCAAGTCCACCTGTTAAACACAATATCTTTTCTGGTTTTTTATTTATAATTAAAAAATAAAGAGCAACAGCAACAGATAATTCCATAGAGTTACAATCCAGAACAAAAATGTGTTCAATCTCTTCTATGTTGTTTAAATAAAATTTGTTTGGGTTTAAATCAACAATTATTCCCTTTTCTGCAAAATAATTTTCAACAACAATAACAGCCTTTTTTATAATCTGTGATATATCCTTGCCATATAGAACGGTTTCATTATTCTTGTAATATAACTCTATCGGGAAAAGAAATGGATACTCATTCCCATTATTACTTACAATAATAGGTGAAAATATTTTTGTTGTAATCTCTTTTGACTTTTTAAGTTTTTTTTCAATCTCTTTAAGTTTATTTGTTACTTTATCTGTTTTTGAATTCAATATAAGTTTTTTAATAACAGATTGAGCATGATTAAAGTTATTATAATTTATAAGATAGTGTAAATATTCTTCATTCGCCAATTCTAATTTTAACATCTATATTCTCTCCACTTTTTACTGATTCGATTCTGATAATTTTTGAACTTTTATCATGCAAATCAAATATCTCGCCTTTTTGCTTTGATTCCTTTCCGTTTATTTTGAATTCCCCTTTAATAATCTCATATTTTACTTTTTCATCTTCATGACTAAGCAAAATAATACTTCCATCGTTAAATTTTATCTCTTTAAAATTTTGAAGTTCCGATAATTTGCTTAAAATAAGGTTTTTATTTGTTCTTTTTAATTTAGCAGTAAAGATTGGTCTTGTTATAAAACAAGGTATTTCCCATAAAATCTCTTTATGTTGTGTTAAGTTCTCTGTTATCTCTTTTAAATGTAGAAAAGGAGAAATAAAAGAAAAATTATCATCGTCAACTTTTTTGAATATATCACATATTAGAATCGCAGTATTAAATCTCGGAATTTTTAAAGTTTCAATAAATATAGCATTTTTTAAAGCGATTAATGGTAATTCTATAAAATTTGAATCCAAAATTAAATTCATTTTTAATTTTTTTGAATATACGGAAATTCCTTGTTTGATCTCACTTTCTGGATGTATTAAAACCTTATCATTTAAAATTTCTCTTACAAAGATAAGATGGGCTGGTTTCGATTCTAAAAGTGGATTAAAAAGTGAATAAAGGGCATTATCTTTAACTTTAACCTTTCCAGTATAATACTCCTTTATTATACTTTTCATCTTTTTTTCATAAAACTCGGTTTTGTTTTTATCATATTTGTATAAATATCCTGACCTATTTAATATAAATTTTTCAAAATCGGTTAGATCTAAAAACATATCCATTTTTCACCTCTATTTATATCAAATATCATTTTTTTCATAAAATTCAAAATTTTTTCTAAAATTTTCTAATAATTTTTTTACATCATTTTGAGAGAGTTGATTTTTTTCTATAAATCCTTTGATTTTTTCCGTTATAAGGTTTTTATAATATGATATATTTTGTGGAGTTATATCAAATTGACTGGAATATCTTTTATTTTGTAATCATCCAAAAAATGGTAATACAATACCATTCTTTCTTTTTTATTTGTAAAAAGTTTATTAAATTCATCAACCAGCCCAAATCTTAAAGAACCATCATTTTGTTCAATCAAATTCTCTTCTAAGTTATCCGATATTTCTTTTTTGTTATTAAATTCATCGTAATTGTGATCTGATTCATCTTCTTTATCTATCTTATCTTCTGAGTTAAATTTGGCTGTCATCTCATCATAGGGAACTATTATTGGTTCTTGAAAAAATTTATTAACAACATCATTTATGCTCAATTTGCCTTTGTTTTCCCAGAAAAGATACTTAATAAATTTCTTCATCTCTTTTTTAGAACAAATCTGTTTTTTACCTCTAAATTTGGGAACTATTTTTTCAGGTTCAGATTCTATTTTGTCTATCTCAAATATATCAAATCCTTTTATATCTTTTGGGGCATTATATGTTTCAATAAAAATTTTACGAACAAGGTGATAAATTCTGTTTTTCTCTTTCTTTTTATTTAATGAATAAATATAATTTTTAAAAACTTTTGCAATGATATTTTTAAAGGAATTTTCATTATTCGCTTTAGATTTAAAATATTCAATCTTTTTTAAAAACTCGACACATATAAAATTGTCAATTTCTGAAATAATATCATCCTCTTCATAAATTTCTAAAATTTCCCCAAAAAAACTATTATTTATAACCTTATAAAAATATTTCCTTATATTAACAATCAAATCATTTAAATATTTATCTTTTTCTTTTTTGCTTTTGGAATTAACATACAAAAGAAAGGATTTATACACAATAATCCTTTTAAAATTTTTATTATATGAAAAAATCTAAAAATACCATTTAAAAAATATAATAAATAAATTTATTTTGTCAATGATTATTTTTAAAAAATATTTTATAACAGATTTTTTATTATTTTAAAAAAATAATAAAAGTTTTCTTATATTGTAATTTTTGCTTAAATAACTTTTTAAGATTTTTTTAAATTTAACTTAAAATTAATAGGATATAGAGAAAGATTTAAATTTTAAATTTTTCAAAATTTTATCACTACATACCACAAATGGTGCGATTAAGACGCAGGTAATCCTTTGAATATTTTAAATGGAGGAAAGTTTCCATACCACAAATGGTACAGTTAGAATACCTCTCCATAGTAATTGGAATGGCCTCTAAATTTTCTATTGTTAATTGTGTTCTATTGTTCGATTTCGTATTTTTCATTCCTTCATTCATTTTGAAACCGCCATTTCATGTAACGTCCTAAGCATAAAAGAAGTTTTTTCGAAGCAAAAATTTGTATGATTGATGAAAGGCACGAACCTTTTATACTATGTTGTACGCTATTGTTCACCATTCGACACTGGCAAAATTATTCATTGTAAAAACATTAAGCCTCAGCTGCGCATAAAACTTGAATTACATCTGCTAAATACTCTGCCTTATTTTTACCAGCAGGTATTATTCTATCTTCAAAAAAGCTGGTATATTTATTAAGCAAGTATCTTACAATCGTATTAAGTTCGGTTTCTCCGCACTCTGAATTTATTAGAGCATCATACTTTATTCTCAAATCGCTATCTCTATTCAACAAATCCAATAAGACTGTAGTAAAATTCTTCCGGTGCTTAAGTAACATAGATCTTTCGTCAATGGTTATTAGTTGGGATAACCAAATATCATCATATCTCAATAAAAGTAAATCGGATACTGGAAAATTTTTCCTAAAAAGCTTTAAAGTAATATCGTTTCCGTATAAAGCACCGATCTTTACTTTTAGGCTTGAATAACTTAAATTGAGTTCCATATGTAGGTTCTCAGTATCTTCATTGATTATCTTAATTGTTGAACTTTGCTTTACCAGACTTTTCAAATATTCAAAACCTTGCTTGCTTGAAGAATAAAATCCATTAGTTTTATCGCTCTGAACTGTTGCTGGATTATCACCTATATCAAACAAGACACCGATATATATTTCTAAGTTTTCAATACCAAAACTCTCAAGCAATTCCGCCAAAGAAAATTCTTTGTGGTTTTTTCTAAACAACTTTTTGTTTGACCTCAAATACTCTACAAAAATTCCAAACTTTTCAGAGGTCCAAATTTCTCGCCTTCCAGCGGTTCCACCTGTATCCACTCTATTTTTAAGTTCGACCAACACTATCGCTTTTTCATTTTTTAAAATGCTTCCTACATCGGTACTTACATCTCTATCACCTAACCAATCCCATTCAATTGTTCTTAAAATTTTCTTTTCATCTGATGACAACCCTTGCTGAGTAAAAATTCCTTTCTTTTTATGAAGAGATGGATATTCCAACCAAAATGGCAGTCGACTAATTTCTATATCAAGAGAACAAGTTTCAAAAGATGATGCTATTTTCTTTTCAATATACTTCCCTCTACCACCTTGACTGTGATGATAATAGGATGTAACGCCTAACAAAGACTCATAATATTCTCTGATTTCAGAAGGAATGCTCAATAGTCCATCATAGACTTTTGCCACAGGGTCGAAGTCCTTAGCATTAACATCAATACATAACTTTTTAAAGTTTTCCAATATATTTTTATATGGTTCGTAGAGTAGTATTCTGCCAAGGTCTAATTTTTCTTTTGCTTTTACACAGAGAAGATTTCTCTTTTTAATCATATTTATTTCTACTTCTCACAAATTATTACACTTTCACCTCTTATTGCCCGATTTCGGGCTCCTAAGAGAGGATTAAATATTAACTTATTGAATTTAAATCCAACTTCTTCACAGAATTTTTTAGTTGTCATCGTCGTCGGAATTTTTTTACCATTCACGGTGCTATCTCCAATTATGATTGCTAACTTGCCACCTGGTTTTAATGCCCAGAAAATATTTTTAATGGATTCCTTTAAATCCTCATAATACATAGCAACCCTTGGAGGTAATCCACTATAGTTACCTTTTGGATATCCGCTATTTTTCATTCCCAAATATTTGGACTCAATCTTTTTCATATCTGAACCAAGATAATCATAAGCAATTTTGTCTTTTCCAACATAATCTATAGAAAAATAATAAGGTGGACTTGTAATACATGCATCAAACTTTTCGTGTATATCATTCATGTTTTTCAGGTCAAGTATGTCTCCTTCTATAATACGAGCTGGCTCAAATTTAAGACCGTATTTGTCTTTTATTTCCATTGTTTTTTTATAGCAATTTTTTATGTAGTTTAACTTTTCAATAAAGAGACCTACCTTACCCTTTCTGTTATATCTTGAGGTTCTTACAAAAGCATCTATCGTATCAAAATATACTACTAACATTAATTTGTGAATCAGAGAATCAGCATGTTGCCATTTTCTATTTTCTATTGCTTCTAAAATATCCTGTAATTCGTTTAGAGTAAAATTCAATTTTTGTTCGTCTATAAAGAGTAAATCATTTTTCAATTCAGACAATACAATTCCCATTGGTGTAACATCTATACCAACACTTTTAATTCCCATAAGAGAAGCCTCATGTGTTGCAGTTCCAGAGCCGTTGAAAGGGTCAAGAAGAAGTGAATTATGATTTAACTTAAAGACATTTATTAAAGTTCGTACAACTCTTGGATAAAATTTGCCTTTATACGGATAAAGATTATGAAAAGCGTAAGCATTAGTGTCGCCAAATTTATCAACTAAATTAGTATAAAGAGTTGTTTTCCCTTTAACTTTTTCAAGGTGTGCAATTCTTAATCTTATAAAGTCCTCATCCCCTTTGAAATTGACTACTCTTTTCACTGGGTCAATTTTATATTCATCAGTTAAACCTTGTAATTCCAAATCCAAAAATTCCAAATCAGCTAAAGTTTGCATCCAGAAACCAAATATTGTGTCACCCTTAGGGAGGACATAACTAGCAAATTCTTTAGCATAAGCATCCATTATTTCTTCATAAGATGGGAACTCATAAGTGCCGAACATAGTTGCCTGTTTTGTTTGTTTTTCGGGTTGGGTGTTTTTAATCATAGATTTCATTATCCTTTTCTTTTTTATTAAATTTTGCCAATGACGTCTTATTAAACTTTTCTTCCTTATTCATGCGACCAATGTCGCACAACTTGTTTACATACAACTTTATTTCGGATATTTGGCCAATTTTGGTGGTATAGATGAAATAAACTTCTTTTTTCATCTGAGCCAATCCCTTTTCTTTAATTTCAGAATTTTTATTTTTAATTTCTCTGTTTTATTTTATACATTTTTAACTAAAAGTCAAGGAAACGGATTTTGCCATTGCCAGCCTGTCTTCCCTATTTTTCTGAAAAGCTCAAATCTCCTTATAGTAATTTCAAAAAATACTTATTCAATATCAAATGCGTAAATCTTTATTTTTAATCTTTCCCCGACAATTAAAATAGTTCCAGAATGGGAAAAGAAGTTTACAACTGAATCTTTTTCATCCATTCCAGACAAATTATTCTTTTTATCCCCTTCAAGGGTTTTTGGGCATAACTCCCGGGTACATTTCATTTCATTCTATAAAATACTTGTGAATATCTCCCAGATATTCCCCACTCTAATATACCTTGATTTGCTTCTTTCCATTTTCCATACCACAAATGGTGCGATTAAGACATTGAGAAAACACTTGACTGCATAAAAGGAATGGTGTTCGGGTTTCCATACCACAAATGGTGCGATTAAGACTTCACCTGAAACGAATTACAAATACGGGCAACCATGGGACGTTTCCATACCACAAATGGTGCGATTAAGACCTTAGAACTAAGAACATTTAATAAAGAAACATTTGAACAAAGTTTCCATACCACAAATGGTGCGATTAAGACACTACACACAAACAATATGGTTTGATATACCCAATAGTGTTTCCATACCACAAATGGTGCGATTAAGACTTGGCTTTGTATAATCAGGCATGGTCAACAAATGACCCCGAAATCCTGTTTCCATACCACAAATGGTGCGATTAAGACAGGATATGACGGCGGTGGTTGGATTGGATATGATTTCTGGTTTCCATACCACAAATGGTGCGATTAAGACGATGTTCACGGAGGAGATTCGGAGACCGATGATAAAATAGAATCATGTTTCCATACCACAAATGGTGCGATTAAGACCCATAAACCGTGCCAATTAAGTTTTAAGTTCTCATTGTTTCCATACCACAAATGGTGCGATTAAGACGATGGGGAAAGTTGAATAAATAAAACGAAATCTAATAAGTTTCCATACCACAAATGGTGCGATTAAGACACTGGAGCGTAGCTCATGAGCTGGCTTGGTCAGATTCGTCGTGTTTCCATACCACAAATGGTGCGATTAAGACACTTAACTTAGCACGAATAATAATAATCCCGCAAATAATAGTTTCCATACCACAAATGGTGCGATTAAGACTTGAAGGGATTTTGGGTTGTAGGCTGGGTTTCGTATTGTTTCCATACCACAAATGGTGCGATTAAGACCGATGACCGTTTCGATTATAATGGTTCATTGGTATGTTTCCATACCACAAATGGTGCGATTAAGACAGTTTGAATACTTGGGTGTGATCGCTTCCAGAAACCAGGTTTCCATACCACAAATGGTGCGATTAAGACGAAAAATCTAAGGACATTCGTATAGTATCGTTATAATATCTCGTTTCCATACCACAAATGGTGCGATTAAGACGTAATAATGATGAGCACTGGCTAACTTATTATTACTAGCTGTTTCCATACCACAAATGGTGCGATTAAGACATGGGTAATGACGAGACATACAATGCGGTAATGGAAATTGGTTTCCATACCACAAATGGTGCGATTAAGACATTATTTATATCATGATGAAATTATAAATCTACCTCAGTTTCCATACCACAAATGGTGCGATTAAGACCAATTTATATTAAGAATGATAAGCAAATGTGCCCATATCGACGTTTCCATACCACAAATGGTGCGATTAAGACTCAAAAAATAGCCAATAATAATTATATTGGAATATAGTTTCCATACCACAAATGGTGCGATTAAGACTTAGAAAAATAGGGGCGAAAAAAATGAAGGTTATCAATTATGTTTCCATACCACAAATGGTGCGATTAAGACCCGATATTAAATTTAGTTTTATTATATACTTAAAAGCAAAAAAAGTCAATATTTTTCTGTCTATCTATGGTAGAGCAAAAAAGTAGGGGGTTAGACAGAAAATTTTTATTTTAAATATTTATAATTTAAATAATATTATAAAAATTATTATTTACTTCTAAAATATAACCAATATAATTCATCATTATGTTTTTTGCTTTTTTGGCTGCATTTTTGATCGGTGTTGCTGATGGTTGTTCAAAATATGCTATCAGCAAATTAAAAACTGGAAGATTGATGCTTATTTCAAGTGTTATCCAGATTTTTTTGAATTTTCTTTTCTTCAGAATTCTAAATGGGCAGTTCCCCGGATTAAATATAATTTTAAAACTTTCTCTTGTTCAAATACTTTCTGCGATAGCATACCTTTTTTATGTTATAGCACTTTATTATGGAAATGTCTCCATAATAACAGCAATAATTTCCTCATCTTCAATTTTTACGGTCCTACTTGGAACTTTTATTTTAAAAGAAAAAATAGGTTATCTCCAATATTTTGGTATTTTTCTTATAATTTTGGGAAGTTTTGGAATCTCTTATGAAAAGAATAAAATCTCCAAAGATGAAAAAAAATTTTTATGGCTTTTATTAACAATCATTTCAACCGTCCTTTGGGGAATTTGGGCATTTTTAATAAAAGTTGTTGTATCAGATGTTAAACCTTTTGAACTTTCATTTTTTAACTCAACTTTCTCTTTCATTTTTCTTCTCCCATACATATTATTTTCAATCAGAAAAGAAAAGAATGTTTCTCTTAGTTTTTTACCTTTACTCTCTTCAATACTTTTCGCTCTATTCGTTTTTGGAGGCTTAATTTCCTTTTATTTCTCAACATCAAAAATTTCAGTTTCCCTATCCTTCCCGATTTTTTGCTCATCTCCCTTGATAACAGCGATATTCTCTTCAATATTTTTTAAGGAAAAATTACAAAAACATCAATACTTTTCACTTTTTTTGATAATATTTAGTTTGTTTTTGATAAATCTAAGTTAAATTGAATAAATTTTATTTTCTGTTATAATTTTTTTATGCAGATTTTCTGGTCAACTTTTAGTGCAGTTTTAGGTTTAATCGCAATAGGTGTTTTGGGATTTTTTCTTCTTTCCAGAAAATTTTTAAATGAGAATATTTTTTCCATTCTTTCAACTCTCTCTCTTGAAATCTCTTTACCTTTGATGATCTTTTCAGATATTTTAACAAAATTTGAACCCTCTCAACAAAAGGATTGGTATCTTTATCCCCTTTACTGGATTGGAACAACGATTTTTATATTTGTACTTTCTTACCTTGGTAAATTTCTCTCCCCTAAAGAACACCGCAAAGAATTTTTCGTTTCACTACTATTCCAAAATGGCATTTTTTTCCCACTCGCAATATTTTCAACTATTCCATCATTTAATAGTTACAAAACAGACCTTTTCCTTTTTATGATCTTTTACGCTGCCTTCTTTTTCAACTTTTTCTCATTCTTTTTCAATGGAAAAATAGAAAAACTTAATATTTTAAAAACATTCCATCCTGTTCTTATAGCAACAATTATAGGGATCACTTTAAAATTAACTGGAATCTCAAAATTGGTACCAAATTTTTTAATAGATGCATCTAAAATGGTTGGTGCTATGTCTATTCCACTTTTACTTTTGATTCTTGGCGGAAATATATATGTTGATTTAAAAATCTCAAAAAAGTTTTTTTTCAAAACTATTTTTCTTTTCGTTCTTCTAAAAAATTTTATCTTCCCTTTGGCTGTAATATTAATCCTTTATCTGTTGAAATTACCTAAAAATTTATCAACGATAATACTTCTTCAACTTGCCGTTCCACCTATAACTGCTTTACCTGTTCTTGTTGAAAGAAATGGAGGTAACAAGATTATTACAAACCAACTCTTACTATTTTCTTTTTTGGTTTCACCTTTTTCAATAGCATTATCTATACTTCTACTTTATAGATTTCTTAACTTTTAGTTTCTTTTTTGCTTTATTCCAATACTTATCAAGTTCATCAAGAGATAAATTCTCAAAATCCTTTTTGTCTTTTCTAATAAGTTCTTCCATCCTTTTAAACCTTTCGGCAAATTTTATCGTTGATTTTCTTAAAGAGATTTCAGAATCAACCTCAAATCTGTTGGCAAGATGAACGAGTGTGAAAAAAATATCTCCAATCTCATCCTCTATCTGATTTTTATTTTTTGCTTTTTTTAATTCATCTATCTCTTCATCAATCTTTTTATAAACATCTTCAACCTTTTCCCACTCAAATTTTTTACTCGATGCCTTTTTCTGAACTTTATAAGCCAAAATCAGTGATGGAAGATAAACAGGAATATTATCCATTATCGAATTATGATTCCTTTCATTTTTCTTTATTTCCACCCAGTTTCTCAAAACATCTTTTTCATCTTTAACCTTAACATCTCCAAAAATATGGGGATGCCTTCTTTTCAATTTTTTTTCAAGGTTTTCAAGAACATCTTTTAGTTTGAACTCGCCCTTTTCCTCTCCTATTGCTGAATGCAAGAGAACCTGAAGTAAAATATCTCCAAGTTCATCAACAATTTTATCTTTATCTTTTTTATCTATAGCATCAACAAGTTCATAAGATTCTTCAACAACAAATCTCCTTAAAGATTTGTGTGTTTGTTTTTTGTCCCAAGGACATTCCCTCCTCAACTTTTTTACTACCTTTACAACCTTTTCAAAATCTTTTTCCATCAGTTCTGCTCTTTCTCTTTTTTCTTTTTTAGATAATCTTCAATGGCTGCCTTTATACCATCCTCAGCAAGAACAGAACAATGGGTTTTTATCGCTGGCAAACCTCCAAGTTGATCAACAACATCCTTGTTTGTTATCTTTAACGCTTCCTCTATAGTCTTTCCTTTAACAAGGTCTGTGGTTATCGATGAAGATGCGATCGCAGCAACACAACCAAAAGTTTCGAATTTAACATCAACTATAACATCATTCTCAACTTTAATATATATTACCATCTCATCTCCACACTGTGGATTTCCAACTCTTCCGACTCCATCGGGATTTTCCATTTTGCCATAGTTGTGTGGATTTCTGAAATGATCCATTACAGTTTTACTATACATAAAATCTCCTTTACTGTTTATAAGGTGATATTTTTCTTATCCTTTCAACAACTTCTTTCAATTTTTCTATCGTATATTTTATCTCATCTTCAGTATTGTATTTACTGAGTGAAAATCTTATAGAACTATGGCATATAGCATGATCTCTTCCCATCGCCATAATAACATGGCTTGGTTCAAGGCTTCCAGATGTGCAGGCTGAACCTGTTGATACACCTATTCCAAAATCGTTTAGTGAAAAGAGTATCGATTCTCCCTCTATACCTTTGAAAGAATAGTTCAAAGTGTTGAAAACACTATTTTCCGGAGTATTAGAGATCACACCTTCTATATTCTTTTCTATCCCTTCTTTTAACATCATTTTCAGTTTATAAATCTTTTCTTTATGTTCTTCGAGTTCATCGTAGGCTATTTCAAGTGCTTTCGCTATTCCCATAATATATGGAACATTCTCTGTAGAAGGTCTTAAATTTTTTTCGTGATGTCCACCATGGAACAATGGTATAGGATTTATTCCATTTCTTTTGTAAAGTATTCCAACACCTTTTGGAGCATGGAATTTGTGTCCAGATAGTGACATCATATCAACATTCAACTTTTTCACATCAAGTGATAGTTTTCCAGCCGCCTGAACTGCATCTGTATGAAAATAAATTCCTTTCTCTTTTGCTATCTTTCCTATCTCTTCTATAGGTTGAATAGCACCAGTTTCATTGTTCGCATACATTATAGAAATAATTATGGTATCATCCCTTATAAGAGATTTCAGATGATCGAGATCAACAATTCCATCATTGTTAACTTTAACAAGAGAGTATTCAAAACCTTCCTTTTTGCCTAAATATTCAACAGTGTTTAAAACTGCATGATGTTCAATCGCTGATGTTATAATATGTTTACCTTTGTTCTGATATCTTCTCGCAACACCTTTTATAGCCAAATTATCAGATTCGGTTCCTGAACCTGTAAAATATATCTCTGATGCATCGCAATTTAAGATCTTTGCGATCCTCTGCCTTGCATTCTCTATCGCTTCTCTTGCTTCCTGCCCTAGGTCATAGAGTGAAGATGGATTACCATAAACCTCTGTAAAATATTTCTGCATCTCTTTAACAACAATATCATCAACTTTTGTCGTTGCATTGTTATCAAGATAAATAAATTTCTTTTCCATTTATTCTCCTTTTATAAAATTTTCTATAGTAAAACTTTCAAGGACTTTATCAAGTTGCTTGTTCAAACTGTTCATACTTTTACTTATTATACATCTGTTTTTACTCAAACAAACTTTCGAATTGTAACATTCAACAAACTTATTTCTATTCTCTATATCCTCTACTATTTTTTTCAAAGAGATATTTTTGCTTCCCTCATTCAGTGTGTATCCTCCATGAGGACCCATCTCACTTTTAATATAACCGAGTTTTAAAATTTTTGAAATTATTTTTCTTGTGAACGGTTTTGAAAAATTTGTTATCTTAACTATATCGTTAAGGGAAAGATACTTACCTTCATTCTTTCCTAAAGCAGTGAGAGTAGCAATTGCACATTCGAGTTCTTTTGTTATTTTCATATTACACCTTTTTAGTATAATATAAACCAAAATAAAAAAAAGTCAACAGGATTTTATTTGAAAAGTGAATAAAAAATTATGTTTGCACCAATTTTAAATGATTCTATTCTTTTACTTTCAGGATCCTTATATTTTTCAGGATATGTCCATCCATCAGAAATATTAGTGTTATAGAGAAAAAGAACACCTATCTTGTCTTTTACGAATATAGCGTAAACTTCTGGAGGTCCGGGATAATGCTCATGCATTTTTGGAAACTTTTTTAATTCAAAAAAGGTATTCAACAGTTCACAATTTTTATCGAGAGGGAGTTTAACAGGTTCCCTGTCAGGAAAAAGATCTGATAAAAATTTTCTTATATCTTTATCGAATCCATAATCATCATCTATAAGCAAAAAACCGCCTTCAAGTATATAATCTCTTAAATTCTGAATATTTTCTTTATTATATTTTAGACCTCCATGTCCAACCATAAAAAGGAAGGGATATTTTTTTATACTTTTGTCTGATAGTTCAAGAACAATCTCATTAGTATCCATCCTAAGCGGAGTATTCTCGTTAACGAACTTTGAAAGAAGTTTTAAATTTTCTGGATCATTGTACCAATCTCCTCCATCATATTTCAATCTTACAGGTGTAAAATCGAATGAGAAAATATTTATTGAAAAAAAAGTAATCGAACATAAAAATATCAATCTAAAAATTTCCAATAAAATCCTCCTTTTATAAGATATTGCTTCTCTTCAAGGAAGAGTTTTGAACCTATAAAACATGACCCATTAACAATTTTGAAGTTTGCAATAGTCTCAAACTCTTTTAAACTGTTATAATTTATAGTTAAAGATGATTCAAGATTGTTGTTGAAAAAATAACCTTTCAACCTTCCGGAAATATCAAACCTGATAATTGTATCCTGTTCAACTTTTGTTTGGAGATCAAAAAATTTTGATTCAAAAAGAAAACTCGAGTTCAAATTAATTTTGTTTTTATAAAAAGGCATAAAATCCAAGTAAATATTTTTTTCAACAAATCTTAAACCTAAATTAAAAAAAAGATCTTTTTGTGGATAGGAAAAATCAAAATTACCGTAAACTGAAAATTGGGGCAAAATCCTTTGCAAAAGACCCGATGTAAAATTTAAAGTAGAATCATAAAATAATTCGAAATTGTAGTTGGTCAGAAAAAAATTTCCAAAATATTTTGTGTATAAAAGATGTTTAAAACTTTTATCGACAGTATTGAACTTTTCAAGAGAATAAAGATAAAAATTCTTTCTGTAAAAAAAGACTTTTGAAACAAGAATCTTTGAAAGGTCATAGCCAATCCTCGAAGAAAAAAAATCGTTTCGATAACCTAAAAGAAAATATTTTTCAAAATCGTTTAAGTTTATCTCACCGTTTAAAAATCTGTATTTAAAAATAAGTTGATTATCATAACTGTAAAGGTTTCCTGAACTAATTAGAAAGTTCGAAAAACCTTTGAAAAATTTTGATGAATCACTTTTAAAAAGGGAAGTGAATATCAATGTTGAGTATTTATCTGAAATTAGATTCACATCATAATTTAAAGGTGAAGGGTTTATGAATTCGTATAACAAAAAAGCAAAATCTTTTCTTATATAGATATTTTTAAGTTGGAAATCATAAAAAGGATTATTCAAAACAAAATCTTTCTGATAAAGGACTTTTCTGTTTTCCGAAAAATTTTCAAAATCAAAAATCGTTCTTATACTTTTTTTAACAAGAAAATAGGGATACCTTTCGTAAGAATCACCGGAATACATATATGTATCGTTTTTGAACGAGAAAATAAAAATTGGAAAATATAGAATTAAAAGAAAAAATTTTTTCATTTTCTTACGAACTCAAAGATATCCATTTTTGTTATCTTTTTGAACATCTTCGAGAAAAGAAAAATTGGAAAACCAACTACATTGAAAAAATCTCCATCTATCCTTTCTATAAAAATGGATGCTTCCTCCTGAACAGCGTATCCACCAGCCTTATCAAGAAAAGAAGCATTCTCTAAATACCATTTCAATTCTTTTTCAAATATTTTTCTAAAAAACACATCCGTTTTTGTATAATCTGATAAAATCTTGTCTTTGTAAATCAGAGTTATTCCGGTGTAGACTGAATGTTTTTTCCCTGAAAGCATTTTCAACATCCTATAACCATCTCTTTTGTCTAAAGGTTTGCCAACTATTTTTCCATCAACATAAACTATAGTATCTGCACTTATAAGTAGTTGGTTGTCATTCTTTAAAACAGATTTCGCTTTTTCGTAAGAGCAGAGAATAACGAAATCAACAGGATCCTTCACTTCGGGGTGATTTTCAGAATGTGAATGTTTAACAGTTTTGAATTCTACACCGAGAGATTTTAAAAGTTCTATCCTTCTTTTAGATTCTGATGCTAAAACTATTTCAATATTATTTTTTTTCATCTATTTTTCTTAAAATTCTACAAGGGTTTCCGGCAGCTATAACATTTGCAGGAATATCTTTTGTAACAACAGAACCAGCACCTATGATACTGTTTTCTCCAATTGTAACATTTGAAAGTATGACCGAATTTGTTCCGATAGATGCACCTTTTTTTATAAGAGTTTTCTCAACCTTCCAATCACTTTCAGTCTGTAACTCACCTTGTGCATTTGTTGCCCTTGGGTATTTATCGTTTATAAACATAACTCCATGTCCTATGAAAACATTGTCCTCTATCTCAACCCCTTCACATATAAAAGAATGTGATGATATTTTACAATTTTTTCCAATTATGGCATTTTTCTGAATTTCAACAAAGGCACCAACTTTCGTGTTATCTCCAATAGTACAGCCGTAAAGGTTTGTGAACTGATAAATTTTAACATTTTTTCCAAGTTTTACATCATCAGCTATACATCTAAAATCTTTTTCTTTATCCATCTTTCCTCCATAGATAAAAAAAAGGGGGAAGCGAACTTCCCCCTGAACTCTGTTTAATCCCTCTTACTTCACAGCATCTTTTAGTTTTGCACCAGCTTTGAAGTGTGGAACTCTTTTGGCTTTGATTTTGATAACTTCTTTTGTCTGTGGGTTGATTCCCTTACGTGCTTTTCTGTTTTTCACTGAAAATGTTCCGAAACCGATCAATGTGACTGGTTTGTTTTTCTTCAATGATGCTGTAATTCCTTCAACCATTGCATCGATTGCATCGTTTGCTGCTTTTTTTGAAATTCCCGCTTTCTTTGCGATTGCATCAATCATCTCTTTTTTGTTCATCCTTTTTCCTCCTTTTTAGGTTTACATTTTTATATTATATCTTTTTATCGTATTTGTCAAGGGGTAATCTGTAAAAAACCTTTTAAATAGAGGGTTATGGAAGGAGAGGACCAAAGATTCCTTTATTTATTGAGATTTCTGGAATATCCTTTATCGAAATTTGAAAATCGTATTTAAATACATTGGAATATGATGATATCATAAATCTCGCTTGCCAACAGTGAAGTGAGCGATTCAAGGATGCGGTGAAGGAAACGAATTTTTTATTTTTAAAATCGTATAGAGTTGAAAAAATAGCGTTTAAATTTTCTCCAACATCTATATTAAAACTCCCATTTAAATAGTTTGAAATTATTGTATCGTTTTTCTGCAACGAATAACTTAAAGAAATGTTAGATTTTTTGTAATCGTTGAAAGGATTAAAAATTTCCTGTGAAAAAGATAGAATATAATTTTCAGAAAGTTTTTTGTTGTATGGATTAAAGGAATGGTTCATTTGCAAATTTATCTTTTTTTCAGGTAGTAAACCGTTAGATATGCTTATATTAGAAAAGGAATCAGTTTTTAAATTATAGTAAAGATTTATATTGTTTCTCAAAAGCAAAATTTTTTCGTTCAAATTTTTCCCTTCAAAAATATTTGAGAATGAGAACAATAATCTTTTCTCATCATTTAAACTATCCAAAGATTCTTTTCCATTAAAGAAAATTTTATTCCCACCTTCCAAACTTATTTCAGGGATGAATGTGTGCCTGAACTTTTCAAATGGTTTTATCGAGAAAAGAGATATACCATAAATCTGAGTGTTCAATTTCAAAGAGTATTTACCTTCAACAACATTTTTAACAAGAAAAGAATCAGAGTTGAATGAAAGGTTATAGCTTGGTAAAAAGTTTATGTAGTAAAGTAGTTTATAGAATGTATCGAAATTGTTTGCTACTCTTAAATTCAGATTTCTTCTTTCAGTGATTGTGTCTTTCAAAATATTTTGACTTATAGAGTGAGAGTTCTGATAGTTTATACCATTTGGAAGAAGATATTTCAACTTTAGAAAATTAACCTTCTTGAAATAGCCGTTGTAAACCGGAATATTCATACTTATCTGTTTTGTATAAAAATTTTCCCTTCTATCAAAACTAACGAAAGAGTTGTAGAAGTTGAAACTTTTTTGAAAAGAGATAAAGGAGTAAGCTTCCCTTTTAAGATCTATGATAAGTGTATCCGAATAATCTGTATATGTTGAAAAATCAGATTCAAAATCAATTTTACTTTTAAGGTTTATGTCATAAAAAAGTTTATGAGAGTAATCACCTGAAATGTTCCATCTTCTTTTAGAATCTTTCTCAAATATTAGATTACTCATAAGATTCAAAGATAGTATAGGATTGAAAAGGACTCTTAACTCGTAACCAAAAAGATAACCTCTCTTCTGGATGTAATCGAAATTAAATGTCATGTCAGAGTAATCGTTTGTTGCCCAAAAATATGACAACTGTTTCACATAGAATCCATCCAAAGATGTGTAACCAGGTTTAGGCATCAAAAATCCACTTTTTCTTGTTGTTGCAATTGGGATAACGAAAAAGGGAATAGCTGCTATTGGAACTTCTTTAACAAAAAGAACTATTGGAAACACCATCGCCCTATCTTCTTTGTATAGAAAGGTTTTGTAAGAATAAAACCAATAGTCAGGTTCATCATTTTTACAAGTTGTGAAAATACCCTTTTCTATTTCAAACTCATTCTCATTTTTTACATTTATAATATCACCTTTCAGTTGAACTTTTTGGATCTGTGTTGTCCCTTTGTAAACTAAACCATTTTTCTTTTTATAGTTGAAATCAATAGAATCAGCTTCAATTTTGAAATCGTTGAACTCCATCTTTACATTTTTGAATGCAAAAAGTTTTGAAGAATCGGGAAAAACCAACAACGAATCCGCAGAAATTTTCAATGAGTCTGTTTCTATTATTGAATTTTTTATTAGTAGAACACTTTTATTTTCATTGTTGTACATTATACAATCAGCGTTAAAGTTTATTTTTTCCTCTTTGGAATTCAAAAATAGAAAGAAAAAAAGAAAGGATAAAAATATTCTAAATCTGATTTTCATCCCTTTCAAAAAAGAGAATGGAGATTAAAAGAATAGCAATACCAACAGAAATTGAAGCATCGGCTATATTGAATATAGCGAATCTCCATCCCTTTGTTCCAAAATTCAAGAAATCTATAACCACACCAGATTTAATCCTGTCATAGTTGTTGCCAAAAGCCCCGCCTATTATCATAGAGAGAGCAACAATTTTAACATACCCAAAATTTGTTCTAAAAAAGTATACAAGAAGGATAAAAATCGCTATAATGTTTAACAGAAGCATTGTGGTTGAGTTTCCGATCCTTATAGAGAAAGCAACATTTGGATTTAAAACATAGGTCAATTTGAAAAACCATCCCCATACCGATACAGTTTCACCAAGTTCCATGTTGTTAACAACAAGAATCTTTGTCAGCCTGTCCAGAAATATAATGAAAAAAATAACAGGCAAACCTAACTTTAATTTTCTTTTAAAATCAACTATTCCAAATTTTTCCATCATTTTGCCTTTTCAGAACATTTTATACACAGTTTTGTGAATGGAAGAGCCTTCAGCCTTTTCATCGAGATCTCTTCTCCACATATTTCACATATTCCATAAGTACCATTCTCTAATCTCGATATCGCATCATCTATCTCCCTTATCTCCTTCATAAGATCGTTCAAATTTATCGAATTAGTTTCAAGGGAAGCGGCATCCGTTCCAATATCAGCGGAATGGTAAGGATATGCTGATGTCTCTGAAGATATATAATCGTTTGAATTTAACCTTTCCTGATATTCTTTCAATATCTTTTGTTTTTCCTGTTTCAATTTGATAAGTTGCTGTTCAATACTCTTTTTTGTACTTTTATCCATACTATTCCTCCATTTTTACAGCTTCATAACATTTATCACAAAGTTCTGGATGATCCTGATGGTTGCCAACACTATCAAGGTGTAACCAACATCTTGAACATTTTTTCTCTTCAGCCTTTTCACATTTCAAAACGAATCTGTTTTCTTCCTTTTCAAAAAGTTCGCCATCGTTATCAACAAATTTAACATTTGAAACTATAAAAAGTTGATCTAAAACTTCTTTATATTTTTCAAGAAGTTTTTTACTTTCATCATTAAGCCCTTTTATAAGAAGGTTTGCTTCTATAGATTTCCCAATAATATTTTCACTTCTCAATTTTTCAAGTTGTGATAAAACTTTTTCCCTTAAAAGATTTAAAATTTCAAAATCTTTCAGAATATTCTCATCTTCAAACTCGTATATTTCATCTGAAAGTATCTCAAAATGGATCGATTCTTTTTTAGATTTTTTGTTGAAATATTTGTATGCCTGTTCAACTGTAAAAGGTATTATGGGTGCGATTAATTTCAACATATCATCAAGGAGAGTATAAAGTGTAAAAAGTCCAGATCTTCTTTCCTTTGAATTTTTTTTATATTTGTACAACCTGTCTTTAACAATATCAAGGTAGAATGATGATAAGTCTGTAACTATGAAAGCATAATATTCTTTAAAAACTTTATGGAACTCAAAATCATCATAGTATTTTATTATTCTTTTTCTCATCTTAACATAGTTAGATAGAATATATCTATCTATCGGATGGAGATCATCTTTTGACAGGTTGAACTCTTCAGGTTGACTGTTCCCAAGGTTGCCAAGCATAAACCTTATTGTGTTCCTTATTTTGAAATATGTTTCTTTTGAACTTGAAAGCAGTTCTTCTCCAAATGGAGCATCCGATGTGTAATCAACAGAGGAAAACCATAACCTTATTATTTCTGCACCATACTTTTTACATATAGTTTCAGGTGAGAATACATTTCCAAGTGATTTGGACATCTTTTTCATATTCTTGTCAAGTATCAGACCATGTGTCAAAACCTCTTTGTAAGGTGCTCTTCCATCTGTCGCTGTTGAAACTATCAAAGAAACCTGAAACCATCCTCTATGCTGATCCACAGCTTCAAGATAGAGATCTGAAGGCCAGCGTAATTCTTTTCTTTTCTTCACAACTGCAGAATGACTTAAAGAAGAATCAAACCAGACATCGAAAATATTTGTTTCTTTTTCAAATTCAGTTGAACCACATTTTTCACATTTTAAATCTTGAGCAAAATATGAAACATCCTTTTCAAACCAGACATCTGAACCTTCATTCAAAATAATATCCCTAATCTTATCTATCGTTTCCTTCTTTATATGAGGTGTTGAGCATTTTTTACAGTAGAATACAGGTATTGGAACACCCCAACTTCTTTGTCTTGAAAGACACCAGTCAGGTCTTGTTTTGACCATATTGTAGATTCTATCTTTTGACCATACAGGTATCCATTTTGTTTTTTCTATCTCTGAAAGAAGGTTGTTTCTCAAGTTGTTTTTTTCAACATCCAAAAACCACTGCTCTGTAGCCCTGAAAATAAGTTCACTTTTGCATCTCCAACAAACTGGATAGGAATGGGTTATCTTCTCTGAAAAAATCAATGATCCTTCATTTTTAAGATTGTTTATTATAACTGGATTTGCCTCAAAGACATTCATTCCACCATATATTTCAACCTCATCAAAAAATTTTCCTTCCTTGTTTACAGGACAAACTATTTCAAGATCATTTTTTATTCCAGCCTGATAGTCATCATAACCATGCCCGGGTGCTATATGAACTATTCCTGTTCCAATATCTGTAGTTACAAAATCAGCAGTTATTACCTTTCCTCTTTTTCTCTTGTCTATCGGATGTATATACTTTTTACCAAGGTATTTTTTTGCATCAGTTTCTTCAATTATTTCGAATTTTTCACCTTTCAATTTAGATTTGACAGATTCTGAAAGTTTTTTCATCATCACAAGTCTTCCAAAAGATGTTTCAACCTCAACATATCTCTCATCAGGATGGAAAGCAATAGCGACATTTGCTGGAAGAGTCCATGGAGTTGTTGTCCAGATAAGGAAAAATTTATCCTCATCCTCAAATTTGAACTTTACAAAAATAGATGGCGATTCTTTATCTTCATACTCTATCTCATTTCCAGCCAATGCTGTCTGACATTTCATACACCAGTGGATTGGTCTTAAACCTCTATAAATGAAACCCTTTTCAACAAGTTTTCCGAAATTGTCTACTATGTCAGCTTCATACTCTTTCGACATCGTAATATAAGGATTATCCCAATCACCAAAAACTCCCAACCTTTTGAATTCAACCTTTTGTGTATTCACATATTTTGAAGCATAATCTCTGCATTTTTTCCTTAAATCGAGAGTAGATGTCTCCTTCAATTTTGGACCAAGTTCTTTGGTAACATTATGTTCTATGGGCATTCCATGACAATCCCAACCTGGAATGTAGGGAGTTTTGTATCCTCTAATCGATTTATACTTAATTATAAAATCTTTCAATATTTTGTTGAACGCTGTTCCTATATGAATATGTCCATTAGCATAAGGTGGTCCATCATGTAAAACATAGAGTTCTTTACCTTCTCTCTCTTTTAAAAGATTTTTGTAAACATCTATTGAGTCCCAATATTTCAAAATTTCCTCTTCTAAAACCGGGAGATTAGCTTTCATCGGGAAATCAGTTTTTGGCAGATTCAAACTATCCTTATATTCCATTACTCCTCCGTATTAAAAAATCTGTCACCAGCATCACCAAGCCCTGGTACTATATATCCGCTCTCGTTGAGTTTCTCATCAACTGCAACAGTATAAATATCAATTTCTTTAAAAGATTCCATAACAGATTTTATCCCTTCTGGTGCTGAAATTATACTTATCACAGCATCAGGTTTAACATTATAACCTGCAAGTATCTCTAATGTCTTTATGATTGAGCCACCTGTTGCAAGCATGGGATCAAGAATGAATACAGAATAATTCTCTAAATTTTTGGGAAGGTTAACATAGTAAGTTATTGGTTTTAAAATATGTTCATCCCTTTTAAGACCTATCATTCCAACATGTGTTTTAGGATAAAACTTTCTTATAAGTGGGATCATTCCTATTCCAGCCCTTAAAATTGGAACAAGTAGTATCTCTTTCTTAATAAAATCTCCCTCTATCTCTTTGAAAGGAGTTTCAATTTTTGATTTTTTAGTAGTTAGATTTTTAGTCGCTTCTAAGAAAAGTATCAGGGAGAGTTCTTCAAGATTTTTTGAAAAGATATCGGAATTGGTTTTTTTATCTCTCAAAATAGTCAGCTTTTCAAGAGCGAGCGGATGTTTTATTTCATGAACTGTCATTTTGACTCCTTTTTACCTTTTAAAACTTTTAAATAAGGTTTTACCTTTTTGTTCTCTGGAAATTTTTTTAAAAGTAGTTCCCAAAACTTTTCTGCATCATCAAACTTTTTTAAGTTATAATATGAAAGACCTGCAAAGAAGTATGATTCTTCCATATTCTTGTTTAGTTCTATGCTTTTTTTAAAATATATCAAAGCGTTTGAATATTTTCTCATCTCAAAATAAACTTTTCCAATTTTAAGTTTTATATCTGGATAATTTTTTGTCATACTATCAGCCTTTTTGTATGCCTCTAAAGCATTATGAAAATCGTTTGTTTCAAGATAAAGATCACCAAGTTGTAAAAGAAGTTTTATAATCTTGTCCTTCTTTCCAAAACCAGAGTTTCCAAGTTTCTTTTCAAGTTTTGATGCTATTTCAAACTCTTCACTCGCTTGGTCATATTTACCCATCTCGTTATATGTCAAAGCAAGATTCAGATGTGCCTCAACATAATTTGGATTAAGTCTTATTGCTTCTTTGAATTCCTTTTCAGCTTCTTCAAGATTGTTCAAAAAATTGTAGGCAAGACCAAGATAGTTCCTAATATCTGGCCAGTTAGGGTGTTCCTTCAAAACATTGAGAAAAGTGAAAAGAGCCTTCTTGTATTCTCCCTTGTCAAGCATCTCCTTCCCATCTTTTACAAGGTCTTTAACATTTTTCATAAACACCTCTTTAAAATTTTAGTTTTTTAGTTTATCATAATTTTCAGTTAAAATCAATATGAAAATCCAAAAATTTCTCAAGAAAACAAGTCTTTTTGGTTATATTTTTAATAATTATAAAATCTTGACATTTAACGAAATTTATATTTTAATATTAAAAAAAGGGAGATAAATATGAAAATAAAAATTGTTATAATTTTAGTTTTGTTTTTGCCTATTATAATTTTCTCTCAAAATTTTGATAATATCAAAGTTTATCTTTGGGATAATGATTATGGAGCAACATTTTATAACCCGGATAACCCCACACAACTAATAGGTTATGAATACAACCTTTTAAAATCTTTCAACAAACTTGGCTTCACACAGGGAACAAATCTTTTTTATGGTGACACTCTTCCTCAAAGATATTCCCTTTTGAATGATTATGCTGCAATATTTATAGTAACTGGACACCATCCTATAGTATCAAGAAACCAGATGTTTACTTCTTCACAGATAGATTCTCTTTCAAGATACCTTGATGCCGGGGGATGTGTGTATTTTGAAGGAAACAATGTGATGGAGTTTTTAAAATTATATTTTCCAGTTTTTTTTGCAAAATATTTTAATGATACCATCGTTTCATCTCCATACTCAAGATATATCGATACTCTTATTACCAACACCCCATTCTGCAGAAACTACAAATTCGCTTACCCAACACATACTGTTGCTGATTCGGGAGTTGATTATCTTTTCACGAAAGATCCAACAATAGTTGCACCATACTATTACAATGTTCTAAATTATGATGAAAGGAACAAACTTTATAGATCAACAGCAACTGCTTACACACCACCAGAAAGTAAAGGTGGAAAATATTATTATTTTAGAGGAAGAGTTTTTGTTCAAACTGTTGATTTTGGAGCTTTTTCAAATGGTGATTCGAGAATTGCAAGGCAGTTGCCTGACAGCACAAAAAATATTTTAATGAGAACAAGTTATCTAAAGGATATTTTGAGATTTTTTGGTTTAGCCCAAACACTTCTTGTTGTTGATGATAAATCAGATACAATAGCAACTTCTGTTTATAGAATTTTTAGTAGATCTGTAGATTTTGATACAGTATTTACAAGAACATCTTCTGGACCCTCATACACTACATTAGCAAGATACAACTCTGTTTTCTGGTATTCAGATAGTGTTGATTATCCTTTAACTGCAACTGATACTGTGAATATATCAACATACCTCGATTTCGGTGGAAACTTTTTCTTTTCATCGATGAATGTTGCTGAACAGTTTGGCTTAGGTAATCTTTTCCTTAGAAAATATTTAGGAATTGACTTTTCATCAGACTCCTTTAGTTCAAACACGATTTATGGAAAATCTTTTTGGGAAACTAATCCAATAACAGATTCTTTCACAGTTATAAAACCTTCAACAAACTATGAGCCTGACGGAATATCTATATATGACCAAAGTATAACAGATAGTGCATTTGTCGTAATTGGTAGAGCGAATTACCTTTGTGGAACATACACTAATAATGGCTCATTTAAAACTGTATTTTTGACATTTCCTTTTCAAAATACAAATGTACAGATAAAGGCTGGTTATCCAACAGATTCTATAACAAAGATAACTTTACAAGATGTTTTCAAATATGATCTGGTATTTCAACCTTTGTATACTTCTACAGAAGTTTACGATTTTGATTGCAACTATAAAATAGTAAAAGATGATATTATCATAAATATTTTTGTGAATAGAGATTTTGAAGGGTATGTAAAAATTAAATCAGGTGGGAAAGATTTAATTAAGCAAAATGTTTCCGGAAAAAGTTTTGAATTTTCTTTGAATAAGGTTTATGGAAGGTATGAGGTATATTTGTTTGACGATAAAAACAACACACTTTTTTCAAAAACTTTTGATATTTTTGATAACAAAGTTAAAAATTATATACCAACTATATATAGAAATATTTTCCAGATAAAATCTGATCAAGATTTTACAGTGGAAGTCGTTGATATTTCAGGAAGAACAGTACTTTCTTTTGTTTCAAAAGATAAGATAGCAACAGTTGACCTTTCAAAACAAAAAAATGGCCTCTACTTTATCAAACTGAGCCTCGACCCCCTTCCCCATCGTATTTTAAAATTGGGGACGGTGCTTGACAGTGTGACATTTTAGGGCATTAACTTATTTTAATTCGACACTTAGTTTAAAAATTTTAAAATTGAATTTTCTAAGGATTTATTTCATTTTTTTAAAAATTTCAAACAAAAAAGTTAATAGATATATTGATTTTTAGAATAAACTCTTTTAAAATATTTTTATGTATACTGAATTTTTTATAAACACACATAGTGAAGAAGAAATAATAGATTTAACAGATGAAATAGAAAATATTGTAAAAAAATCTGGTAAAAAAGATGGTATAGTTCACATATATGTTCCACATGCAACTGCCGGAATAATTTTAAACGAGAGTGCAGATCCAAACATCAAAACAGATTTTCTTAAAGCACTCGAAAAGATAGTTCCAAAACATGCAGGTTATTTACATGATAGAATTGATGGTAACGGAGCAGCACATATTAAAAGTAGTATCGTTGGATCAAGTATAACTCTTCCACTTAAAGATGGAAAACTTATAATAGGAACTTGGCAATCCATTATGTTTTGTGAATTTGATGGTCCAAGAAGAAATAGAAAAATAATAGTACAAATTATTTAAATAAATTATATTTATCTTTTAAGATCCTTTACTAAAAATTTTCCAAACTTTTATAATAAAAAAGAATAAACATTGTATCAGAAAAGTTATTGGAACAGATAAAACCATTAAAAATAAACTTTTTGTAAGATCATTACTCTCTTTAATCAGATTTAAAAGATTATCCATAAAAACTCCATTTAAAGACCAAGTAAAAGTGGAACAAACGCAAGGACCAATCCTCCAGCTATAACGGAACCTATCTGTCCAGAAAGGTTTGCACTAACAGCTTCCATAAGTATGTAGTTGTTGGGGTCATCATCCTGAGCGAGTTTGTGAACAACCCTTGCACTCATAGGAAACGCTGAAATTCCAGCAGCACCAACCATAGGATTTATCTTATCTTTCAAAAACAGATTCAAAAATTTCGCAAAAAGTATTCCACCTATTGTATCAAAAACAAAAGCGAAAAGTCCGAGCAACAAAATTTTTATAGTATCAAATGTTAAAAATTTTTCAGCTTGCATAGTTGAACCAATCGCTATTCCAAGAAGTAAAGTCGTCACAGCAGCGAGTTCATTTTGGGCACTCTTTGAAAGTTTTTCAACAACACCTGACTCTCTCAAAAGATTTCCAAGCATCAAAGCACCAATCAAAGGGACACTCATAGGTGCAATGAATCCAGATATAAGTGTTACGATTATAGGGAATAGAATTTTCAGAGATTTTGGAACATTTTTACCGCCCTTTTTCATCCTTATCTTTCTTTCTTCTTTTGTAGTCATCGATTTTATTACTATAGGTTGTATCAAAGGAACAAGTGACATATATGAATAGGCAGCTACGGATATTGGTCCCAAATAACTTTTAGCAAATTTTGCTGCAACGTAAATTGCAGTTGGTCCATCTGCAGCCCCAATTATTCCTATAGCAGATGCAACTTTAAAATCAAACCCAAGTAGAGTAGCAAAAATTATTGTTGCAAATATTCCAAACTGGGCAGCAGCACCAAAAAACATCATCAAAGGCTGAGTGAACATTGGAGTAAAATCACACATTGCACCAACAGCGATGAATATGAGTATAGGGAAAAGTTCGGTAGCAATTCCAGCATCAAAAAGAATTTTCAAAAAACCTGGTGTGCCCTCATAATCCAAAACAACAGATAATGGTAGGTTAACAAGAATTGTCCCAAAACCAATCGGTAAAAGTAGAAGTGGTTCATACTCTTTTTTGATTGCAAGGTATATAAGTATAAGACCAACAAAAATCATTATAAGAGATTGTATACTTGTTGATGTAAATCCTATAAAAAGTTTTTCCAATTTTTTCTCTCCTTAATTAAAATTATATAACAAAAAAGATATCTTTCAATTTGATTTAAAATTTTAAATCCAAGAATAGAAAAAAAAGAGCGGTTTCTAAAACCGCCCTTTTTAGATATTTTTTAACAAAAATTTTACACAAGATCTGATCTATCAACATACTTGGTATGTAGTAACTTATGTGATATGTCAGAGTATGGCTCTTTAAGAAAATCTTTGTATGCTTTTTGAACCATTGGGTTTTGATGTGATGCTCTAAATTGAAGCATCTCTTTATCCTCTTTATAAAGACCTTCCGCTCTTCTTGCTCTTGCTGCATATTCACAAGCGTAAGGTTGTCCACCTCCTCCAACACATCCACCCGGACAAGCCATTATCTCTATAAAATGATATTCAGATTCACCTTTCTCTTTCAACTGTTGAGCAACCTTTGTTAGAAGTTTTCTTGCATTTCCAAGACCATGTGCAACAGCAACTTTAAGAGCAACTTTCTTTCCAAGTTTTTTCACTGGAACTTCAAGAACTCCCTCTTTTATTCCTTCCATTCCTCTAACTATCTTGATGTCATAATCTTTCATCTCTTCACCTGAAAGTACAAAATACGCTGTTCTTATTGCTGCTTCCATAACTCCACCTGTCGCTCCAAATATTGTTCCAGCACCAGTATAGAATCCCATCAATTCATCTGCAGGTTCATCTGGTAGATTTTTAAAATCTATTCCAGACTGTCTTATCATTTTTGCAAATTCTCTTGTTGTCAAAACATAATCAACATCTCTATATCCACTTGCATTCATTTCTGGTCTTGCAGCTTCATACTTTTTCGCCGTGCAAGGCATTATCGAAACTGAAACTATATTCTTTGGATCAATATTTTCCATCTTCGCATAATAGGTTTTTGAAAGTGCTCCAAACATCTGTTGTGGTGATTTTGCTGTAGAAATGTGTTCTCTAATATCCGCGAAGAAGGTTTCCATAAACTTAATCCATCCAGGTGAACATGATGTTATGACAGGAAGATTCTTTCCGAATTCTCCAGTTTCAAACGCTTTGAAAATTTTATGAACAACCTCTGTTCCTTCTTCCATAATTGTAAGATCTGCTGTAAAGTTTGTATCAAAAACTCTATCGAACCCCATTCTTCTTAAAACAGCATGCATCTTTCCAGCTGTAACTTCACCTTCTTTAAAGCCAAATTCTTCTCCGATAGCAACTCTTACTGCTGGTGCTTCTTGAACTACAACATGTTTTGTTGGATCATTTATAGCTGCCCATACATCATCAATGTTACTCTTTTCATATAGAGCACCGACTGGACAAACAACAACGCACTGTCCACAGTTTGTGCAAACACTATCTGAAAGTGGCATATCCATAAATGGAGCCATCTTTGTTTCATATCCTCTGTTAATAAAGTCTATAGCAAAAACTGTTTGAATGTTTTGACAAACCTGAATACATCTTCCACAAAGTATACATTTGTTCGGATCTCTTATTATAACCCCTTTGTCATCAAGTGGCATATCTCTGTCGAATCTTTTGAAAGGTAATTCATAAACACCAAGTTTTTCAGCCATTGCCTGAAGCTCGCAATTTTGATTTTTAAAACATTCTAAACAATCGTTTGGATGGTTTGAAAGAATAAGTTCGAGAACAGTCTTTCTTGCATCTATAACCTGTTTTGTGTTAGTTTTGATCTTCATCTTATCAGCAACAGGTGTGCAACAAGACCTTTTCAAAGTTGGTGTATTTTCAACCTCTACAACGCATATACCACAGTTTCCAGTTGGTGTCAAATCTTTGTAATAGCAAAGGGTTGGGATGTCAACATTGATCTTTTTTGCAGCATCAAGGATAGTTGTTCCCTCTGGAACTTTAACCTCGATACCATCAATATAAACTGTTAATTCTTTAATCATTGTTATCTCCTTATTTATTTAACATTTTTTTTACTTCATCTTCAAGATATTTCGAAAAACTGTTTATAGGTATATAAGGTGATTGTCCAAGAGGACAGAAAGAGGTCAACTTCATTATGTATGATAACTCTTTCATCCTTTCCCAATCTTCAACAGTTGCTTTTCCCTTCAAAATATTCTTGGAATTCATAGCCAACTGTTTTGTTCCAATTCTGCATGGAGAACATTTTCCACAAGATTCATGTTTGAAAAATTGAAGAATGGAATCCAAAGTTTCCACAGCGTTTCTATCCTCTGAAAGAACAAGTATAGCACCTGAACCTAAAACTGCGGCATATTCTCCGAGTGAATCAAAATCCATTTTAACATCAAATCCCTTTTCGGATATAAATGCTCCAGCAGCACCACCTATTAAAGCAGCTTTAAATTTCTTTCCTTCTTTTAGACCACCACCATATTTGAAAATAATATCTTTCAATGTTGTTCCCATTGGAACTTCTATTAATCCCGGATAAAGTATATCACCCATAAGAGTGTAAACTTTTGTTCCCGGACATTTTTCAGTTCCAAAACTTTTATACCATTTACTTCCATTTCTAACTATTTCTGGAACATTAGTCAATGTCTCAACATTGTTAACAACTGATGGATTCTGTCTAAAACCTTTTACTCCTGGGAATGGTGGTTTATTTCTTGGATTTCCTCTCTTTCCTTCCATAGATTCGATAAGGGCTGTCTCCTCTCCGCAAACATAGGCACCAGCACCTTTTCTAACCTCTATATCGAAAGAGAAATTGGACTCAAGAATATTCTTTCCAAGAAGGTTATACTCTTTACATTTCTTTATGGCATTTTCAACCATTTTTATAGAAAGATCATACTCACCTCTTATATAGATGAAACCTTTTGTGGCACCAACAGCATAACCTGCTATAGTCATTCCTTCTATCAATCTGTATGGAACACCTTCCATTATCAACCTATCTTTGAATGTTCCAGGTTCACCTTCATCGGCATTGCAAATAATATACTTTTCACCCTGTAAAGGTGCTGTGAATGACCATTTAAGTCCAGTTGGGAATCCAGCTCCACCTCTTCCTCTAAGTCCAGATTCTTTAACTTCCTTAACTACATCTTCAGGTTTCATCTCAAAGAGAGCTTTACCAAGTGCTTCAAATCCACCTATTCCGATATATTCTTCAATGTTTTCAGGATCTATTTCACCTGATCCTTTTAAAACTATTCTCTCCTCTTTTGGTCTTTCAAGTGTTACTGTTTCACCTTTTACCACTTCACCAGAGAAAACAAGGTCTTTTACTATTCTTCCTTTTAAAAGGTGTTCTTTAACTATTCTTTCAACATCCTCACTCTTCACATTTACGTAGTAAACACCTTCTGGATACACAACAATAACAACTCCCTTTCCAGAGATTCCCAAATTACCTGTTTGTGCAACCATTATTTCATCTGAGAGTCCAGCGTTCTCAATCTCCTTTTTTAATTTCTCAAAAATACCTTTAGCACCTGCAAGGAGAGTTTCTGGATCAATCGAAACCAAAATATGACTTCTGAATATTTTAGCCATTTTTCTTCTCCCTGTATCTTGTTATAATTTCATCAATTTTTTCAGGTGTCAGGTTACCAAACATCTGATCATCTATCATCATAGCAGGGGCAACAGCACAAACACCTAAACAGGAGGAACTTTCGAGTGTGAACATATTATCGGAAGTAGTTTCTCCCTCTTTAACTCCAAGAGTTTTTCTAAGATAATTGAAAATTGTATCACTTCCCATCAACTGACATGGTGGTGAAACGCAAACTCTGACTATGTGATGTCCACGCTTTTTAACAGAAAACATTGTGTAAAAAGTGGCAACTCCCATAACTTCAGATCTGCTTATTTTTAGATATCTTGAGACTGCAACAAGATCTTCCTCCGTAAGGTATTTCTCCTCTTTTGAATCCTGAATGTCGTGAAGTATATAAAGGAGGTTTTCTCTTGTTGGTTCATACTTTTTTAGTATCTGTTCTCTATCCATAAATCCTCCGAATTTATTTTTTCTTTTTAAAGCAAACACCAGCTCTGCACTTTTTCTCATTGATATGTTCAAGATACTCTTCTTTAAAATACCTTATAGTTGAAAGAACAGGGTTTGGAGCAGTCTGACCAAGTCCACATAGAGCAGTTTTACATATCTGCTCGCCAAGATGTATCAAAAGATCTAACTCTTCTATTTTGGCTCTTCCCTTTGAAATTCTATCAAGTATATCAAGCATCTTTTTTGTCCCAATCCTACATGATGGACATTTACCACAAGATTCATCCTGAGTGAACTCAAGAAAATATTTTGCAAGATCAACCATACAAGTATCTTCACTCATAACTATGAGTCCACCAGAACCTATTATTGTTCCAAGTTTTTTTACACTCTCATAATCAAGAGGGGTATCTAAATACTCTGCTGGAATACAACCTCCAGAAGGTCCACCAATCTGGGCAGCTTTAAACTTTTTGTTGTTTGGAAGTCCACCACCTATTTCAAAGACCATCTCTCTTAAGGTTGTTCCCATTGGAACCTCAACAAGACCAGTATTATTTATTTCACCTGCAAGAGCAAAAACTTTTGTTCCTTTGCTCTTTTCTGTCCCTATAGATGAGAACCATTTGCTTCCCTTCAATATTATCTGACATATATTAGCATAAGTTTCAACATTGTTTATAAGAGTTGGTTTTCCGAAAAGCCCTTTATCAGCAGGGAATGGTGGTTTTGGAGATGGTGTTCCCCTTTGTCCTTCAACTGAATGCATCAAAGCTGTTTCCTCTCCGCAAACAAAAGCACCAGCACCAACTCTTATTTCAAGATCAAAATCAAAATTCTGTCCAAAAATATTTTTCCCCAGAAGATTCTCTTCGTATGCTTTTTTTATAGCACTTTTAAGTCTTTTTATCGCGAGTGGATACTCCGCTCTTACATAAATATAACCTTGTTTGGAACCAACCGCGTAACCAGCAATAGTCATCGCTTCTATAACTGAAAATGGATCTCCCTCAAGAACAGACCTATCCATGAATGCACCGGGATCTCCCTCATCAGCGTTACAGATAACATATTTTTCATCACCTTTTGAGTTTCTAACAAGTTCCCATTTAAGTCCTGTTGGAAATCCTGCTCCACCTCTTCCTCTCAACCCTGAATCTTTTATCTCTTTAATTACATCTTCAGGTTTCATCTCAGTTAAAACTTTTGCGAGTGCACTGTAACCATCTTTTCCAATATATTCTTCCAATGATTCAGGATCAATAATTCCGCAATTTCTTAAAACTATTTTCAATTGTTTTTGGAAAAATGGTATTTGGGAAGCCTGTTGAACTATCTTCTCAGAATCCTTTTCTTTATAAAGCAATCTCCCAACTACTCTCCCTTTCAATAAATGCTCTTCAACTATATCCTTCGCATCCTCAGGTTTCAACTTTTTGTAGAAAACTCCATCAGGATAAACTATAACAACAGGTCCAAGTTCACAGATTCCAACGCAACCTGTTTCAACTATATTTACCATGTTTTCAATTTTGTGTTTTTTTTTTTTTTCTACAAGTTTATCTCTGAAAGAATAACCTCCACTTGAAATACAGGATGCTCCAGCACATAGAAGAAGGTTATATATTTTAGCCATCCTTCCTCCATTATTTTGAAGATACTAACAAATCTTTTACTATGTTTCCGTTAACAAAATGTTCAGCAACAATCCTTCTTGCTTTTTCAGGTGTAAGGTTACCATAAGTTATCATCTCTTTTCCTTCCTCATAAACATCAACTATTGGCTCCCTATCACAGAGTCCTCTACAACCTGATTGTGTAATTATTATATCTGTAAGGTTTCTCTTTGATATTTCATCAAGAAGAGCTGATAGAACTTCCCTTGCACCAGCAGCTATACCACATGTTCCCATTCCAACAACAGCTTTTATTCTTCCTTTTCCTTCTCTCAAATTGGTTTCTTTTGACATCTTGTCCCTTATCTTTTTTAGATCTTCAAGTTTCATAATGCCTCCTGATTTTTTATTGAATTAAGATTTTCATTAATGAACTGTTTAACATACCCTGTAACCTGAGGATCACTCAGGCTGACACCTTCAAAAACTTCTTTCAATTCCCTACTATCTATCTTCACAATCTGACCATTCTTTTTGTAAGTAAAAAGAATATCAACTCCCTCATATACTGTCATCAAAATCCAAAGAGTCTCTTCAAGGTTACCCAAAGGTAAAGCGTCGATATGGTTTTTGTTAATAGAGAAAAAAACTTTTGTTCCTTCACCCTTCTTCGATTCTATTCTGAACTTCCCATCACTCTGTTCAACATTCTGTTTTAAAAGTGGAAGTCCAAGCCCAAACTTTTTCTTCCTTTCATCCTTTGTTGTAAAGAAAGGGTCAAGAACCATTTTTAAAAGTTCCTCATCCATTCCAATACCATCATCGATTATCTCGAATCTCATCTCGTCCTTATCCTCATAAATATTTATCCGAACAAGTTTCGCTTTTGCCCTTATACTGTTTTCCGCAATATCTAAGATATGAAGTGAGACATCTCTCATTTAACTTCTTCACTCGCTTTTTTCCTATATTCGTTTATTATTTGGACAACCTTATCCTCTGTCAGTTTACCATAAACCTCTTCATCAACCATCATAACTGGTGCTAAACCACATGCCCCAAGACACCTTGCTCCCTGGATTTTAAAAATACCATCTTCAGTTGTCTGTTCAAGTTCGACATTCAACTCTTTTTTCAAAGTGTTCAAAATTTTATCAGCCCCTTTAACATAGCATGCTGTTCCAAGACAAATTTTGATGTTGTACTTACTTGGTGGTTGGAGTGTAAAAAAGTGGTAAAAAGTTATAACTCCATAAATAACACTTCTATATACACCCAATTCTTTTGAAATTAAACTTATCGCTTCCTGAGGGATATATCCAAAAAGTTCTTGTGTTCTATGTAAAACTTCTATTAAGTCCTTCTGTCCTTTTGGATGTTTTTTTATCTCCTCTTTAAGTTGCTCAAGCAACTCCTCTTTTTTGAGCTTCATTTTTTTATCCTCCTTTATGACATTCGATCATGTTCTCTTCAAGAACTTTTCTGAAAACTTCAAATCCTCTGTTTTCTATACTACCATCAAAGTCAAAGGTAATATACCTTCTTCCGATCTCATCAATGTAATGGGCATCGGAACAACATATTATTTTATACTTTTCTTTGTATAAATCAACATTTTTTACAACTTCAACTCCATCAAGTTTCAAATCTGGTGGAATGAAACCAAGTTGTGATACTATTGAAAAATTTGGCCTATCTATATGTGAAGCAAAAGCGAGTCCACCAAAATTGTGAATCAAAGATACCACCTCATCAACAGATAACTGGGAAGATAATCCTAAAAAATACTCGTATTCATACAAAACATCATCATACATATCCACAACAACCTCTTTGCCCATCTTTTCAGGATCATTTTTTACTTTAGGCAAAGATTTTTCAAACTCTTTATAGAAATTTTCGATAGTTTCAAGGTTTTCAAAATATCCCAAAATATGTGCTTCCTCTTTTGTCTGTATCTCTATGCCTGGTATAACCTCAACATCTAAAAGATCAGCTGCATCCATAACACCTTTTATGTTATGGATAGAATTATGATCGGTTATAGAGATCATATCGAGTTTCATAAATTTTGCCATCTTCGAAATTTGAACTGGAGACATATACCAGTCAGCACAGGGTGATAGACAGGTGTGTATATGTAAATCCGCCTTATGTCTCATCTAACTCCCATGTTGTACAACAATCCTGCAACTTCAAAAGAATTCTTTTCAGTTTTAAAAATTGTAATGGATTCCTTCTTGGCTGCTTCAACCGTATCTTCATCAGGTGAAAATCCATCACAGATTATTATCGCGCATATATCAGCCATCTTTGCAACAGCAACTATATTTTTATGAGTTTGAACTGTAAGCCAGATGGATTTTGGTTGAACCTTTCCCATAACAACGGAAAGGAGATCACAAACATAACCATTTTCAAAATCTCCTTCACCATCGGTGACAACTGTAAGATTCAATTTTTCTTTTATCTGAGATAGTTTCATAACTTCTCCTTTTCTTTTTTATATTCCTCTTTAAGAATAACTATACAATCATCTATACTTTTAACTCCCTGAACTATATCCTCAGCAAAAGCTTTACAAGTTGGACAACCACAAGCCCCACAATCTATTCCTGGCAATTTTTTCTCTATCTCGTTTAGCTTTTCAAGTTTATCAAGTGCTATATTTATATCTGGATCAAGTGTTATAGGTCTTGGAGTTATACTCTCTGATAGAACATACTCCTCATCTTTTACATCATTCAAAACAACCTTTGACTCTTGAGATTCTTCTTCGATCATACCAGCTACTCTGTCTATCCTTTCTTTTGCAACAAAAGGGTTCTCTTTGTTGAATATTCCACCTACACAACCTCCTGGACATGCCTGAGCTTCAATGTAATCAAACATATCCATCTTTCCATCTTCAACTTTCTCAAGCACCTTTATAACATTGTGAATTTCATCAACTGAAAGTTTTCTAATTTTTCCCTTTATCGAATCGTTCTCTCCACCTTCCCTACCCCATCTCAAACCTCTTTTACCAGACTTAACAAGATCTGCTCTCTTTTTTATCGAATCTATATGGTTTATCAATTTTTCATAAACATCACTTATTGAGATTACACCATCAACAGGTGAAAACTCTTCTCCAACAGGCTCTTTAACAGATGTTACTTTTGCCGGGCACGGTGTTATAAAAAAGACTCCGATTTTATCTTCAGAAAGTTTGGTTTTTTTCATCGCTTCCCTTTTGGCTATCTTTGCAGTTATATCCATAGGTGTTATCAAAGGAATAATGTTATCAACAAGTGACGGAAATTTTACCTGTATCAACCTTACAACTGAAGGGCATGCTGAAGAGATCAAAGGTTTTATATCTTTATGTTCTTGTATATACCTTTGAGTGTAATCTGAAATTATCTCTGCACCAACTGCAACCTCAAAAACATCATCAAAACCTATTTCAATAAGTCCACCTAAAATACCTGACAACTCAAGTCTTTCAGGGAATTGACCTGTTATGGATGGTGCAGGTATCGCTATTTTATAACTGTATTTTTTCAGTACATCCAATGGATCTGAAACAGCATATTTGGCATGGTTTGGGCATATTCTTATGCATTCTCCACAATCTATACATCTCTCTTCAATTATAAACGCTTTCTCATTCCTGATCCTTATGGCTTCAGTTGGACATCTTCTCATGCAATGGGTACACCCTTTGCATTCTTCCTCTTTCAATCTAACAGAATGAAAATATTTAATCTTACTTACCAGTTTTTCTCCTGATTATAAAATGAACTTTTGTTCCATCTGGAACTTTACTTTCGATCTCAAAAAAATCTGAATTCTTTTTAATATTGGGAAGTCCCATTCCAGCACCAAAACCTAACTCTCGTATCTTGTCAGGTGCAGTTGAATAACCTTCCTGCATAGCAAGCTCAATATTTTCAATACCTGGTCCTTTATCTATAACCCAAATATCAACCATCTCTGGAGTTATAATTGCTTCCATCTTTCCATCCGAAGCATGAACAACTACATTCATCTCAGCCTCATAACTTGCTATTGCAACTCTTCTTATATCCTCAGGCGGGTATCCGAGCTGTTTTAAACTATTCTTAAGATTACTCGAAGCAGCACCCGCTCTATCAAAATCGTTATGTTTTATATCAAAACTTAACCTTATTTCACTCATGTTAACATACTCAAACCTTTTTCATAAAGCATTCCACATGTCTCAAACATCCCCTTATCTGTAACATAAATTGAAATGCCACTCTTTTTTGCAAGTTCAACCATCTCTTTTGTTGGTTTTTTACCCCTCACAAAAATTATCGCAGATGCTTCAACCATCTCAGCTGTTCTTATTGTTTGAATATTCAAAAGGTTTGTAACAATTATTCCATCTTTTTGTGCAATAAGTAAAACCTCACTCATAAGATCAGAAGCACATATAGATGAAACACATCTGTTAGGTTCTGCTATAAAACATTCCTTACAAGGTAGAAAATTCTTCAAATCTTCAACTTTTAAATTATTCATAATTAAATTATTATATAAAAATAAAAGTTTTAGTCAACTGAAAGAAAATTTATTTTTTATCATTATCCTCAAATTCAAGTTGTTTTATCTCTTTCATAGAACTTCCCACATATCCTTTTAAAGAACCGTAAATGTTGACTGTATTATGAAGGATTTTCTCAAGTTGTTTTTCTCTTTCTTTCCAAATTTTTTGGATCTTCACTTTTTCTTCATTGTATCCTTTTTGTAGTTCTAAAAAACCTGTTACAATAGATTCAAATTGATTTTTAAACTCAATACTTGTTAGATAATCATATACAATTTCAGATTTTTCCTTTTTCCCAGTTTGTATCTTTTTTTGGTAATAGACCTGAATTAACATAAACCTTAAAACAAAAGCAACTCCCTTTAATTCCTTTAAATTACAAATCCATACTCCTTCTTGTTCAAAAAAACTATTTTGTCCAAATGGAAAAACTTCTGTTACCAGAACAAGTATATCAGCTTTTTTGTCAAGATTGTCCTCTTTAAATTTTTTTATCCATTCTTTGTTAAAGATTTTTGTTCTTTTACTTTCGTAATAAATTTTCCCAATCTCAACACCTCTTTCTAAAACTGTTTGCAAAATATCAGCACCTTTTTCTCCCTTTTTAATTGGTTCAATAATATCTTCAAAAAAACTCTCTTTTAAAAGATTCTCTATCTCTATTTCCTGTATTTCACCTTGTAATTGAACAGAGCCTTGTTCCGCTTTTCTTCGTGCTTCCTCCAACTGTTTTTTTAAATCCTCAATTATTTTTTCTTTTTCTTTAACTAACAAATAATTTTTTTCTTGCTCATTTTTTTCTATAATTGTTTTTTCTTTATTTATTTGTTCTGAATATTTTTTTTCAAATTCAAGAGTTAATTGCTCTTTCAACTCCACTTTTTCCCTTTTTAATCTTTCGATTTCAGCTTTTGTTCTATTTAATTCCTTTATTTTATCTGTTTTTTCTGAAAGTTCATCATTTAAATTCTTTATCTGTTCTTGATAAGAATATTCGATCTCTTTTTTCAATCTCTTTTCAATTTCCTTTTTTTCTATGGAAAGTTTTTCATTAAGCTCTTTTTTGATTCTTTCTTGAATATTTTCTTTCTCTTTTTCAATTATTTCTCTATCTTCTTTCAACTTTTCTTCTTTTTCCTTATATTTTTTTTCTAAATCATTTTTAAGTTTTTTTTCAATTTGGAAATAAAGGACTTCATCAACATCGATCTCACTTTTACAGTTCGGACAAATAATAATAGATTTTCCCATCTTTCCTCCTATTTTTAAAATATGGAATTAAAATTTAGTGATAAAATTCAAATATACTCCCTATAATAATTCGTTAAGATAATCCAATTCAATAAACCTAAATTAAAAAGGGCAGATACTGGATCTGCCCGCTGGTCCCCGTAGGGACTAACAGTTCGGCTTTCGCCTTACTGGGACTTGACTACAAAATCGTTTTAAGTAGAATTATTAAAAATTATAAATAAAAAAAACTTTTTGTCAAGGGGGAGAAATGAAGTATACTCTTGGAATAGATCTTGGTTATAACTCAATAGGTTGGGCAGTAATGGAAAATGATGAAACTGGTCTGCCCCAAAAACTTCTCAATACTGGTGTCCATATTTTTGAACCATCTATAGAAGAAATTGAAAAGGATGGAAAGGGAAAAACAAAAAATGTTAAGAGAAGAGAAGCAAGATTGAGAAGAAGGCAACTTTTTAGGAAGACAAAAAGACTTGAAAGGTTACTAAATTTTTTTATTCAAAAAGGTTTCTTTCAAAATCAAAAAGATTTAATTAATGATCCCTTCGAAAGGGCTGATTTTTTGTATCAACTCGATAAAAAGTTGAAAAATCCATATATATTAAGAAAAGAGTCTCTCGATAAAGAAATGAGTTTAGAAGAACTATTTAGAATTTTTTATCACATAGCCCAACATAGAGGTTTTAAAAGCACGAAAAGAGAATTAGCCAAAATTAATAAAGATGAAAAAAAGAAAAAAGAAGATGGAACAGTTCAATCTGAAATAAACTCTTTAAAAGATGAGATAGAAAAAAATAAATGCAGGACACTTGGTGAATATTTTGCAATACTTTTTGAAAATGGGGATAAGATTAGAGGAAGGCATACTGATAGAAAAATGTATGAAGAAGAATTTGAAAAGATATTCAATAAACAGAAAGAATTTTATCCAAATATTTTGAATGATGATTTTAAGAAAAAAGTATATAAACTTATATTCCATCAGAGAGAAATTAAAAGTCAAAAAGATAAAGTCGGGTTTTGCCCTCTTGAAAAAGGTAAAAAAAGAGCGCCTCTCGCTTTACTAAACTCACAAAGATTTAGATATATGTGTAAAGTTAACAATCTCTCTGTTATAGATAATGAAACTGGTGAAATTAGAGAATTAACTGTTGAAGAAAAAAAGAAATTGTATGAAAAATTGGAAAATAGTGAAAAACTCACTTTCGAAGAAATAAAGAAGATTCTAAATCTTTCAAATGATAGATATCATTTTAATTCAGAAAAAGACAAACACATTTTAGGAAATACAACTAATGTAAAGATGAAAAAAATTATAAAAAATTGGGATAATTTTGACGAAGATAAAAAGAACCTTTTTATAAATGAAGCAAGAACTATTGTAAAAATAGAAGCTCTCGAAAGAAGAGCAAAAAAATTAGGTTTAACAGATGAAGAATCTAAAGAATTTTCAAAAGTTGTTTTTGAAGATGGTTATTTGAATTTTTCAACAAAAGCTATCGAAAAACTTTTACCTTACTTAAAAGAAGGTAAAAAGGAATATGAATCTATCAAAACAGCTTATCCCAAAAACTTAGAGCAAAATGATAATTTAAAAGAACTTGACTTTTTACCTCCAATAAAATCAAAAGAATTAAAAAAATATTTTGAAGTAAGAAATCCTCTCGTTGAAAAAGCATTAACTGAAACAAGATATTTAATAAATTTTTTGATAAAAAAATATGGTAAACCTGAAACAATTAAAATTGAACTTGCAAGAGAATTGAAATCGTCAAATAAACAAAAGGAGAGAAAACATAAAGAAAATCAAGAAAATAGGAAAAAAAGAGAAGAAATAATAGAAAAGCTAAAAGAAGAACTAAAAATTTCTGAGCCAACTAAAACTCAAATTCAAAAGTATCTTCTTGCTGAAGAATGTGATTTTAAATGCCCCTATACCGGAAGATCTATAAGCATGGATTCTCTTTTCGGAGAACATCCATTATTTGATATAGAGCATATTATTCCTTTTGATAGATCACTTGATGACTCTTTTTTAAATAAAACTTTATGTTATGCTGAAGAAAATAGAAAATTTAAACACAATAAAACTCCTTATGAAGCATATTATGGAACTGAAAAATGGGAAGCCATAATAGAAAGAGTAAAAAAGTTTAAATCAAGTGTTAAAAATGAAAAATTGAGAAGATTCAATATGACAGAAAAAGATTTAGAAAATTATATTCAAAATTTTTCAACACAAAATCTAAATGATACAAAATATGCATCAAAATTAGCTAAAAAATATCTGGGATTACTCTATGGTTCTATAAATGAAGATGGAATAGATAAAAACAGAAAAAGAAGAATTTTTGCAAGTTCTGGAAAAGTTACATCTACTTTAAGGTATGCATTAGGACTTAATACAATTTTGAATGACGAAAATATAAAAACAAGAGATGATCATAGACATCATGCAATAGATGCTATTACAATAGCATTAACAGATAGTTCAATGATAAAAAAGATTTCAGATGCTTCAAAAAGAGAAAAAAATATTAATTCATTGTTCAAAGATTTCCAAGCCCCTTGGGAAAATTTTAGAAAAGAAGTTGAAGAAAAAATTGAAAAAATTAATATATCAAGAAGAATAAATAAAAAAGTTTCAGGTCAATTACATGATGAAACTTTTTATTCGAAACCATTTAAAATAGAAGAAAAAAACTATACTCACAAAAGAATAAAAATAGAAGATTTAATTTCAAAAGATCCTGACAAAAAAGATTTAACTTCAAAAGCTCTTGAAAAAATTGTTGATAGTAAAATAAGAGATATTATAAAAAATTATTTAAATGGTAAAAAAACAAAAATAATATCCAAAGATCCAAAAGACCACCCTTATATAATTCAAAAAAACGGTAAAAAAATTCAAATACATAATGTAACAATTAAAACTAAATTTGAAACATATAATGAAATCGGACCCGAAAAAGCCAAAAGATATGTTAAATCTTCAGATAGTCATCATATTGAAATTTTTGAAGATTTAAATACTAAAGAATGGAATGGTTATGTTGTATCATTGCTCGAAGCTTATGAAAGAAAAAAGAAAAATATCCCAATTGTAAATAGAGATTTAGGTGAAGGAAAAAAATTTTTATTCTCTCTCGCTAAAGGAGAAGTAATTGAACTTGATACTGAAAATGGCAAAAGAGAACTTTTTGTAGTTAGAATTATTTCTGGAAGTAATAATCAAATTAGATTCACAAGAATAAATGATTCAAGAAAAATTAGTGATATTCCTGCAAAAGGATTAACTGCTCTTCCATCATCATTAAAAGAACGAAATTGTAAAAAGGTTGTTATAAATATTTTTGGGGAAAAACATTATTCAAATGATTGAACTTTAGATATACAAAATGACTTTAAGAGAATATAAAGGTTTAGAAAAAATCATAGAAATATCTGAAGGACCCGTAAAGTTAAATTCAGAGTATGAACAACTTATTATTACAAAAAATGATGAAGAAATAGGAAAAATTCCTATAAATGAAATTTCTGTCCTTTTAATAACAACTCCTATTGCTTCAATTTCAACAAATTTAATTTCACTTATTACAAAAAATAAAGGAATGATTGTTGTTTGTGATCAATTCTACCTTCCAGTTGGGGTCTTTTTACCTTATGAGTTAAATTATATTCAGCAAGAAAGAATAAACAAACAGATCAATGCTTCCTTGCCATTAAAAAAACAATTGTGGAAGCAATTAATATCTGCAAAGATAAAATCTCAAGGTGCTGTATTGAATAAAATAAAAGAATTTGATTTTGGTCTATATAATGTTTCAGAAAAAGTTCTTTCAGGTGATACTTCAAACCTTGAATCGTATGCTTCAAGAATTTATTTTAAAAAACTTTTTGGTGAGAAATTTATAAGAGATAAAAATTTACCCGGTATTAATTCAATTTTAAATTATGGCTATACAATTTTAAGAGCAATGACTTCAAGAGCAATTTGTTCTTCAGGTTTAAATCCAACACTTGGAATTTTCCATCACAATAAATATAATTCTTTTTGTCTTGCTGACGATCTTATGGAACCTTATAGACCAGTTGTTGATGAATTAACCTATAATTTAATCATAAAATCAGGTATTCAACTATTTTTAACAAAGGAGTTAAAAAGGAATATAATAATTGAACTTTTAAATAAAAAATTGGAAATAGATAAAGAAAAAATTTTCCTTAATGAAGCATTGTTTAGATTATCTTTTTCTCTTGTTGAAGTTTACTGCGGAAAAGAAAAGAAATTAAATATACCAAATCCTTATGAAAAGGAAAGAGATAAAAACTCCAAATAACAGATACCATTCAATGTGGCTTTTAGCTTTATTCGATTTACCAACAGAAACAAAAGAGGACAGAAAAAATTACAGAGAATTTAGAAATTTATTACTCAAAGAAGGTTTCGAACAATTACAATATTCTGTTTATGCAAGATATGTTGGTGATGATAAGAGATCTGAGACTTTTAAGAAAAAAATAAGAAATGCTGTTCCACCAAAAGGTGAAGTTAGAATTATTTCATTAACTGATATTCAATTTGGCAAAATGGAAATATATTATCAAAATTCTAAAAGAAAACCAGAAGTAAAACTTGATCAACTTCTACTTTTTTAACTATATAACAAAAGTAAACCCTCTCTTTTATTTAATTTAAGAGAGGGTCTATTCTACTTGAAACGATTTTGTAGTCAAGCCCCAGCTGGTCAAGTTAGTTATGAATTTTTTGAAGAATTCTACTTGAAACGATTTTGTAGTCAAGCCCCAGCCCTTCCAACAATGATACCGCATATAGGGTCATTCTACTTGAAACGATTTTGTAGTCAAGCCCCAGCGGTGGCTGAGATATAGAAGCGACTATTCAGATTCTACTTGAAACGATTTTGTAGTCAAGCCCCAGCATAAAGTTTTTAAGGCGTGGTGCTGTATATATTCTACTTGAAACGATTTTGTAGTCAAGCCCCAGCTTTGTATAATGAATATGCTATCGCATTAACATTCTACTTGAAACGATTTTGTAGTCAAGCCCCAGCAAAATATGTAGGAAATGAAAAATCTTTATAATTCTACTTGAAACGATTTTGTAGTCAAGCCCCAGCATTCAGCAACGCCTAGTGCTTTTTCAACTAATTCTACTTGAAACGATTTTGTAGTCAAGCCCCAGCCGATAATCATTAAAAGAAACATAACCAATCATTCTACTTGAAACGATTTTGTAGTCAAGCCCCAGCCGCTTGATAGATATGGTTTGAAAGTTCTCAATTCTACTTGAAACGATTTTGTAGTCAAGCCCCAGCTATCACAATCTTCGCAATTATAATATGCCAATTCTACTTGAAACGATTTTGTAGTCAAGCCCCAGCGGAAGTTGAAGCAGAAGATGAAGAAACACCATTCTACTTGAAACGATTTTGTAGTCAAGCCCCAGCATAATACACAACGCACAGGTAAAAAGGTAAATTCTACTTGAAACGATTTTGTAGTCAAGCCCCAGCAAAGAAGAGGAGTAATATACCATTCTCTCTATTCTACTTGAAACGATTTTGTAGTCAAGCCCCAGCAATAACATATAATAACTATAATAAACATATATTCTACTTGAAACGATTTTGTAGTCAAGCCCCAGCAAAAAAATAGTTTAAAAATCAAAGGATAAACCTGCTGTTATCCAAAAAAAGATTCCAATATATTCTGGATAGTTTATGAATGTGGATCCTTTATAACTTTTTTCCCTTCTTGATGTAAGTAAAAAATCTACAACTGGATACTCAAAATAAAAATATTTCATAATTGTAAACCTAAATCTTGTTAAAATATCAACACTTAACCTGTTGTAAAAAATATCTACATTCTCCTTTAAATTTTTAAAATACCAGATATTGTAACCTCCACCAACAGAACTTATAAGATTGACTTTTAAATTTTTGTTGAAAAAATCCTTTGACAACAAATGGTAAACTAAAAAAATTTTATATGCAGAAAGTTTACCATACAAAGAATCTTTATCTCCTTCAATAAAAGTATTAGACTCTAAATGTTTACTATTAAGTTCAACATTTATCAGAATCAAACTTGAACCTGCTTTTCCATTTAAAAATTTGTTTTTATAGTTAACAGATGAATAGAATGTGTAATTTTCCTCTCCAAGATTTTCGAAATTATTTTGAAGTAACTCTGAAACTTTTTTAACTAAATAAAAACTTTAAAAAAATGTTTCTGAAAAAAGAGTAAAAGAGAAAATTAAAAGAAGAAAAATTAATAAAAATTTTATACTTTTCATAAAAATCTCCTTTATGATTTTTTTCAGTATATTTTTGTATTTTCGGTCAACTATTTTACTATTTTTACATTTAGGAAGATATCTTTTCCCAACTTTCAACACCGCCATCAACAGTATAAAAAAGTGGATTTGTCAAAATTTTATTCTTTCTCTTTTTACACAATTTTTCAAAATTTTCCTTATCCCTTTTTTTCAGTTTTTTACAAAGATGCTTGAATTCGTATTCTATCTGACCTTTTGTAACCTTTATCTTTCTTTCAATTATTCCTTTACTTTTGATTTTATCTTTATCAAAAGAGTATCCCCTTTTTTTCGCTTCTAAATATACAAAATACAAAAAAGATTCTATAGCTTTCAATGGATCTTTGTAATTTTTGAACCTTTCAAGTTGTGGATGGTTCTTATAACCTTTCGTCTTCCCTTCAAGAACCTTTTTTGCAAGAAGCCCCTCTCTCCACAAAGCAACAATTCCCATTCTATCTAAATATCTCGGATGAATAGACCACAATCTCATTTGGGGACGGTGCTTGACAGTGTGACAGTAGCGAATTTATGAATAAAAAGTTTCATTTGTAAATTTAACCATTATCTGTTTAATTTTCTAAATTCAAAATATGAGTAAACAAAAACAATCAAACTCGAAATAGCAACCGGTATAATTACAAAAAGATATGATAAATTTTTAAAAAATATACCTATAAATGCAAAAAATCCAGAAATTTTAAAAAGTGCTCCTCCAAGTTTATGAGTTTTATTCCAAACAATATCACTACTTAAAGTCCATGGTGTTCTTATTCCAATAAACCAATTCCTTTTAGATTTTTCCAATATAAGTCCAGTATAGAAAAACAAAATTCCTATAGAAATAGGTATTAAAAAATTAGGATTTAATTTGAACCCTAAATTCCATAAAATTATCTGAAGATGAATAACAACCATAAAAATAATAAAAAGCAATATAAAAATATCATAGTATTTTCTAAACTCTTCAATATTCTTTTTTAAAGGATCTATTTTAGGGATAAGCAAAAATAGAATAAAAAGTCCCAAAAGCATTGAAGGCATAAAAAATAATCCAAAAAGTTTTGATGAATAACCGTTAACCTCTCCCTTTTCATTCCAATGTGAAGCCATATAAGATGGCATTTTATTGTATAAGAGAAAACTTGTAAAAAAGGTAATCAAAATTAAAAGAAAAATTACAAAATAGAACCTGTTAAATTTCATAGAATTTTAAAAATTGTTTAGTTTTTTTAATTTTATATTAAAACTTTTTTATTTCAATATCTTTATCTTTTTAACAAAACTTTTATCCCCATAAATACATCTTATAAAATAAACACCTGAAGAAAGATTATGTTTCACTTTTATATTTTTATCGTTAAACACAATTCCTTTGTATACCTGCATAACTTTTCTACCCTGAACATCTAAAATATCAATATCAACATTATTCATATCACTTTTTGTAAGATGAAGATCTATTTCATTTCCGAAAATATCTTTTGTAAGATAGAAGGAGAATTTATTCTTTTCCATTAGAACTCTGTTCTTTTCATCTATAAATGAATAATCACTATTTTTAAACAACCTATAAAGTTTTAAGGTGTTTTTTACTATATCATCTGGGGTTGGATTTATCACATATGCTACAGCAAAAATAGCTTTTTCATTATAATCAAGATCAAAAGGTCCTGTTGAAATGACAAACCTTTTATCTCCTTCTTCTTCTGGCCTCTCTGTTTTTCCAGGATAACCTACAATACCTTTCCCCCATTTGGGAAAAGATTCGTAAGATAAATCAGGATTGGTTGGATCAAATGTTCTAAAATTATGTCCTGACATAACCAAATATTGGGCTATTGTTGAATTAGGGTCATAGTAGATTTTAAGTGGAGTAAAAGATGTTAAACCAATTTCTTCATATTTATTGATTATTAAACCACCATCGCCATATAAATCAATATCGCTTTCTGCTTTAGGAGTTGAAATAAGAACCAGAGAAGGTATTCCGGGATTACTATGCCAACCTATTTCACTATCAAGTTGGAACTGATAAACTGTATTCATCCTTACAAGTTCACTGGTTCCAGTTCTGTTATTTTTTACCGTCATAGTATCTATAAAACCTAAAAACTCATTTGTAAAAGTTTCAGAATCATTCGCTATATCAGGATCTGCAGAAATCGAGAAATAGCAGTTTCTAATTTTCTTTCTATCATCTCTAAGATTTACTATTTCGAATTTGAATATTACAATATCTTTCAAAGAATCTGCTGTCCACGCATAAGAATATTGAAAGACCTCTATACCTATTGATTTAAAGGGGAAAAATTCCTGATACTTTGGATCTTTATCCGAATACCAACAGTATGAGTCTTGATCTGAAAGGATAGAGTCTCTGTTATACCTGTCTTTAATAGGCCATCCATATCCGTCATTATCACTTGTTGAAAGATAAACTCTTACAGAAGGATCTTGTGAAATGCCAACAACTCCTGGTATAAATTCTGTGAGAGTATGGGCTGGGTCATATCCAAAACTAACAAGAGTGTCAGTAATTAAAATGTTTGAATCTGTTAAAGAGTCAACCAAAGCACCAAACCATATACCACTTCCAAAAAAGTATGTCTCATTTGGAAAACCTGCAGGCCAATAAGCTCCAGCTTCGTTTCCAGAAAAAACATCCATTCCTATTACTCCGAAGTTAGTTACCATAATGTGAAAATCATTTATATCAAGCCAACTTTGATCATATATTGCAAAAATGTTTATAAAAATTAGAAGAAAGATAGTTAAAAGAAAAATTTTTCTCATACAATCCTCCTTTTTTAATTATTTTATATAAAAAAAATTCAATGTCAATCTTTTTAAATGATTTAATTCATTAAAAATAATATTTAACATAAAATTAACATAGAGTTCACCTATTCTTAACATTCACATAATATTTTATTAGTGTATGAAAGAAAATAAAATAACAAAAATCATCCACATTTCTGATCTCCATTTTACAGGGAATTTTGTAGTAGAATGGGGAAACAAATTAATTGAAGAGATTAATAATGTTAATCCTAAAATCGTTGTTATAACAGGTGATCTTACAGATAATGGTTATTATGAAGAATATGTTCAAGCAGAAAATTTTATAAAAAAAATTAAATGTGAAAATATAATAACAGTAATGGGAAACCATGATGCGAGAAATGGGGGATATGAGATTTTTGAAGAAATTTTCAAAAACAGATATCCACTTTACTCAGATGATAAAATTATAATTTTAGGTATCGACTCTACAGAACCTGACATAGATGATGGTCATATAGGTAGAGCAAACTATTCTTACATAGAAGAGAAGATGAAAAATAACAACAAATTGAAAATAATAGCATTACACCATCATCTTATACCAATTCCTAAAACTGGAAGAGAAAGACATATTCCAGTTGATAGTGGAGATTTTTTAAAATTGATAGATGATTTAAAAGTTGACATAGTTTTATCAGGACATAAGCATAACCAGTGGATTTGGAAACTAAATAACACTTTCTTTGTTACAGCTGGAACGGCTGTTTCAAAAAAATTAAAAGGAAAAGGTTTTCCAGGCTACAATATAATAGAATTCAACGATATAGAGATCAAACTAAAACAAATTAACCTACTTAATGGTGATACACATATTTTTGTAAGTAATAAAAACCAAAAATTAAGTTTTAATTTTGAATCATAAAAAAACTAATCACCGAAATTTTATACTTGACTTAACATTTAACTGATTTAGAATATTGAAAAGGAGGAAATATGCAAAAGGTTAAGATTTTTTTCGTTCTTTTATTTTTTTCATTAATTTCATATTCTCATTCACCCTCAGAAATCACAGCATCTTTTGACATTAATACAAAAATGCTTTATGTTTCAATTGAACATTCGGTAAAAGATGTGAAAAGTCATTTTATAAAAAAGATTGAAATCGGGATCAACGATAAAACTATAATAACTCAAAATTATAACAAACAACAGAATGAAAGTAACCAGCAAGCCGCTTACCTTATACCAGATGCTTTAGTCGGAGACAAAATTACAATCAACGCTTACTGTAATATTTTAGGCAAAAAATCATTCATCTTTACAGTAAATTCTCCAGAATAATTGGGGACGGTGCTTGACAGTGTGACATTTTATAGGTTGTTTTTTACTTTTAGACTTTATTATAAGAGAGATTTTATATATAATTTTAACGATTTTTTCAATCCATAGATTTTCAAAATTTCGCTTAGTTTTATTTTTCTTAAGTTTTTTCCCCTCTTCTTACTATCAAAATTTTTTATAAACTCTATTATTTTTTGGGAAATTTTAAATGCATCACATTCGTTTTTAGCAAAAAGATATGCACTTTCAGATATTTTCTTCAACGATATATCGTTGGAATCGATCAACGAGTAAAATTTAAATAATGAGTTTTCAAAATCATCTATATTTATTGGGTATATACAATCTATAGGAATATCTTTAAAAGATTTTTCATAAACGATTGCCGTAGGTATACCAAATCCAATGAATTTCATAAGATTACTCGACATTTCTCCTCTTACAGGGTATCTTATATTTATTGCAAAATCACACTCTTTCATCAGTTTTAAAAAATTATCATCATCAACATTTCTATAAATTTCAACATTTTCTCTAATTTTGTATTTATCAACAATATCTTCAAGATTTAAATCAACATCTTCTCCTGCAAATCTTAATACTATTTGTTTTTTACTATTAGGTAAGAACTTTTTAAAAATATCTATTGTTTTATCTATATGCCTATCCTTTGAAAGATACCCCAAAATTCCAATGATTATTTTCTCAGAATTTTTTCTCTCTATTCTTTCAGCCCAGGGACATATATGATTAATTTTTAAAACTTTTGCATTTGGATTAATTTCTTTAATCATTTTTTTTGCGTATTCAGAATGAACTATAAAATAACTGTTTGAAAGAACAATCTCTTTTATCAGAGGAAAATCTATAAAAAGATCCCTGTCACTCCCCTGATTTTCTATAATTTTTTTTATTTTTTCAAAATCATTACTTTCGTTCAAAAGGTATTTTAAATAAAGAAAAGGATCTTTTGATTTTGTTGTTTTATAATACAAAAGGTCATGGAGATTTATATCATGAAGAAAAATCATTCCGTTCTCATTTAAAGCTCTTTCATAAGATGAAAGGTGTAAAGGATGATTTCCGATTGAATATATCAGAAGATCGAACTCGTTTTTATTAACATGCCCAAGAGATATTCTTTTTTTATCTGAAACCACAGAAATCGGGATAAAGAGAAATTCATCATTTTTTGCCAGCTCTTTTAAAAGAGCTTCAGAATAAACAGAAATCCCTGATCTTACGGGTGGGAATGGACTCACCCATCCTATTTTTTTAATTGGGGACGGTGCTTGACAGTGTGACATTTTTTTCCTTCCATCTTTTATAAATTTTTCCAAAAGAACTAACCTGTAAATCTTTAAAGTATTTCAAATTAGCTATTTGCCTATATGTTAGGTTATATTTATCATGAAGAAAAACAAGCAATTCTGTTCTTAATTTTTTCCATGAAATTTTACTAAAATCTGCTTCTTCTAATGATATATTTTTGTTCCTTTCAAATTCCTTTATAATTCTTTCCAACGATATTTCTCTTTCTTTTTTTATTCGCATATTTGAAACAATATTTTTTCTTTTTCTTCTATCAAAATAATTTAATGATTCCTTAAAAAATTGTACACTACCCAAAAATTCTCCAACTCTTGTGTTTCTGACTGGTAATTCTTTATGCCCCCATTCTTTCAAAGATCTTTCAAGGGCTTCTCTACTTTCGAAAATCTCTTCAACTTTTTCGGCATCAACAAAACTTTTCGTTTCATTAAAATAATCGTTGATGCTTGACCATTTATATTTAAAAGGATTATTGATAAGCCCTGCTTTTACTGGATTTAATAAAGTATAAATTATTGACATTTTCAAGTATTTGTCATTCTCTATCAAAGTTGACTTAAATCTATTTGCAAAAACATATCCTCTTCCACCAAACCTTTTTCTATAGTATATCCCATAAGAGCTGTCAAGATTCTTCATGAATTCTGAAAGTTTATTGTTGTTGTTTTTTAAAATGATATGGAAATGATTATTCATAACACAATATGCATAAATACTCACTTTGTATTTGTTTGAAAATTCTTTAATAAGGTTAATGAAATAGCTTTTTGATTTTGAATCAAAAAATATTTTTTCATTTTTGAATCCTCTGTTCATAACATGATGGTAAGAACCTTCATATTTTATTCTTGCCCTCCTCATTTTTCCTCCCTTTCATATAAAATTTCTTTTCAAAAATGTCACACTGTCAAGCACCGTCCCCAACCTCTTTAGATGATATTAAAAAGTTTTGAAATGTCAATATCGTTATGAAATAATATTAGGTTCGGGAAATTTTTTTATATATCTTTAAAACAAATTGAAAATGTCATACTGTCAAGCACCGTCCCCAACTATAGGTATTATTTTTCTTTTTTTACGGATGAGTTTGATTTGTGGGAAGGGGATTTTTTTCTCTTTTATCTCCCTGATCTTTTTGTAACCTTTTTCTGTTAAGACAAGATACTTTTCTCTTCTATCATTTTCTGAAACAATTTTTTTAACTAAACCTTTTTTAACAAGTTTTTCTATTATCTTTGTCATTCTCGGTTTTGAAACAAAAAGTTCCTTAGAAAGGCATGTCAAATCAGTTTTCTTTTCATTAATAGAACACAATACCATAGCTTCATTCATAGATAAATTTGTCTCTTTTTTAAGGTTGTAATCGAAAAGGTATAACTCTTTGAAAATTTTTTTAAGGTAACAAACTTTTTCCATAACTCCTCAAAATAGTTAACATTGTTAACAATATACTTTTTTTAGAAAATGTCAAGAGCCCTTTAATAATAATTGATCCATAAATTTACTGCAAAATTTATATCCCTTAAAATTTGCTTTTTTTCTATTGACATTTTTTAAAAAAGAATTACAATTTAAAAAAATCGGGAGTTTTATGGATAAAAAATGTTCATTTTCCAGTTTTTTTAATTCCTTTTTTCTTTTTTTTATCATATACCTTTTTTTAACATTCCCTTTTGATATTGAAGAATTTTTAACAGGCATATTTTTATCAATCATAATAGTTTTAATCTTCAAAAATTTTCTCGATTATTTTTCTTTAAAGCCACCACTTTTTTTATCTCTTTTTTATCTTTTTTCTTATATTATATTCCTTTTATGGGAGATTTTAAAAGCAAACCTTAATGTAGCCAAAATAGTATTATCACCAAAAATCAACATAAATTCTGTTATTGTTACTTGTAAAACAGAACTTAAATCTGAACTTGGGAAATCTATACTTGCCAACTCTATAACTTTAACTCCCGGTACTCTTTCAGTTGAAGTGAAAGATGATAGTTTGTATATACATTGTATGGATACAAAAATAACCTCTCCTGAGGATGTATATAAAAGTATAGTTAAACCTTTTGAAGATAAAATAAAGAGGTTTTCATTATGAACACATTGTACATAATCTGGTTTTCAATTCTTGCTCTTTCTGTGCTTCTTGTTCTAATAAGATTTTTTAAAGGACCACTTATCCAAGATAGAACCATAGCTTTAGATATGTTCACTACAATAACTACAGGAACACTTGTTCTTCTATCTTCCTTTCTACAAAACTCTTACCTTTTAGATATCTCTCTTGTCTATGCAATACTTTCATTTGTTTCAGTCATAGCGATTTCGAAATATATAGAAGAGAGAGGTTCAAAATGATATTTATAGCAATAATATTCATATTTATCGGAGTTCTATTCTCATTTCTTGGAAGTTTGGGAATATTAAGAATGAAAGACACATACAACAGGTTACAAACTTCGACTAAGGCAACAACTCTTGGTGCTTTTTCAACAATAATAGGTGTAGGTTTTTTAAATCCTTCTTGGTTTTTTAAACTTATACTTATAGCCTTTTTTATTCTTATAACATCTCCTATAGCTTCCCATTCTCTTGCAAGAGCATCACACAAAACAGGTATAAAATTAGAAGAAAACCAATTCGACGCTCTAAATAATGAAAATGGAGAAAAAAAATGATTTTTTGGATTTTTATTTTTATTTTTATACTTTCAATAATTTCTTCTATTGTTTCAATAATCGTAAAAGATCTTCTCTACTCAGTACTTTCACTTTCTCTTTTGAGTTTGCTGACTTCAATTCTATTTTTTGTTTTGAACGCACCAGATGTTGCTATAACTGAAGCTGCTGTTGGTGCTGCATTGACAACAGTTATATTCATATTTGGAATAAGAAGAACGGAACGGGAGGACAAATGAGAGAATCTGATTTCAATGTTGGGAAATTTTTTGCTTTCCTTTTCGTCTTAATTCTTTTTTTATTTATGCTATCTCCACTTTTCGAAGAGGGTGATGGTGCAAAACTTGATAAAAATTTAAGTGATATAAAAAATAGGGTTTCATACTTTCACTCTTTAAAATCTGTAAAAGAGATTGAAAGGATACTTTCTGACAATAACGATTTTTCAAAATACAGAGAGATTACGGATAGTGCAAAAACAGTGATTTTTGGTGAATCGAAAGATCTTGAAAATGGAACAGCTAACCTTGTAACATCGATAGTTTTAGATTATCGAGGTTTCGATACACTTGGAGAACTCATAGTTCTTTTTATTTCCATTCTTGGACTAACAATAATACTTTCAACACTTTCCTTTGCAAAATTTGAAGAGCCATCATTTTTACAAATAACTGGAGTGAAATTCGTTACTCCATTTATGATTCTTGTTGGAATATACATATTTTTGCATGGTCATCTCTCTCCAGGTGGAGGGTTTCCCGCAGGAGCAATAATAGCAACAGCGACACTCTTTTCACTGATCGGATACAAGTTCAACTATAGAGTTTCTAATTTAAAATTCATCGAATCTAATGCCGGTTTTTTTGTTATACTTTTAGCAACTTTGGGTCTCTATTTTACAGGTTCATTTTTTGGAAATTATTTACCAACAGGAATAGTTGGAAAACTTTACAGTTCTTTTTTGATACTTATTATCTATTCACTTGTTGGTTTAAAAGTCGGAGCTGAACTTTCTTTAGGTATAAAAACTCTTTACAATGGAGAAAAAGATGATGATAGATAATAGAACTTTATATATCTACTCTTTCATAATATTTCTAATAGGAATTTATGGAGCTATAACAAATAGAAATTTAATCAAAATCCTTGTATCGTTGAGTATAATCGAAACAGCTTTAAACATTTTCCTTGTTTCAACAGGTTATATAAACGGATCAAACCCACCTATCCTACATTCAGGTATGAAAATGATCTCTCCAAACAGTATAAATATCTCAGACCCATTACCACATGCTCTTGTTCTTACTGCAATTGTTATAGGAGTTGGAACAACCGCAATCGGAATAGGACTTACGATAAAACTTTACAACCATTACAAAACTCTAAATGTAAACAGAATGGGAGATAAAGATGAATTATAACCTTCCTGTTCTCCTTATCGCTATACCAATTCTTTTTTCTTTTCTCTCTCTTATTTTAGGATCTTTCAATAAAATACTTTCAAAAATTATCCTCATCTCTGTAATAATTTTCAACATTATCTCCGGCATATTCATTTACAATTCAGTTTTAAAAAACGGAAACATTTTGACTGTTATTGGGAACTATCTTCCCCCATTTGGAATAAATCTCATTTAGACATATACATCAATTTCTTTTCTTATTCTATTATATATTGTTTTTCTTGTCGCATCTTTGATATTCGTTTCAAAAAATGACGACAGGGCAGATAAGATCTCTTCTGTACTACTTCTATATCTTGCATCATCAACCGGAATTTTGTTAACTGGTGATATTTTTAACCTTTTTGTTTTCATAGAAATTTTTTCTATTTCAAACATTATACTCATCTCTATTAAAGACAAAAAACTTTCGATTAAAGGATCTTTAAAATACCTTATAATAACTTCAATAGGTGCATCACTCTATCTTTTCGGAATAGGATTTTTATATGGTATACTTGGAACATTGAATTTATCTGAAATCTCCTTGAATTTTGATAATATTTCTTATTTTTCAAAAGTTTTCATATTCTTATTTTTCCTTGGTTCAATTATGGCTGAACTTGAAGTGTATCCTTTCAACTTCTGGATTTCAGATTCTTACGCAGGTTCAAAAAATTATGTGAACATACTTTTAAGTGGTTTGAGTTCTATAGTTGCTTTATACATTTTCATAAGATTATTCTTAACCGTTTTTGGCTATCCAACCTTTATATCTTTTTCTTACTCTTTACCTTTCAATGTGAAGACTCTTTTTTTAACAATATTTGGTCTTTCCGTAATAGTTAATGAACTTGCAGCTTTATCATCAAAAAATGTTAAAAGAATACTCGGATTTTCTTCGGCATCATCATTGTCATTGATCCTTTTATCTTTATCTACAGGACTAAAAAATGGAGTTATGGCTGCAATACTTATCGCGATTTCAGTTATAATTTCTAAACCTCTGTTATTTTTATCATCCCATCAGATAATGAAAGGAAAAGGAGAAAAAAATTTAAACTCCTTTATAGATGGTTTCAGAAGGAATCCACTTTTTTCAATCCTTTTCATAATCGGAGTTTTCACATTGGTAGGATTTCCACTAACTCCATCATTCTGGGGTAAATTTTTATTATTCATTTCAGCAACAGAAAAAATTTCTTATACTACTTTGATTCTTGTAATAGTTGTTTTTTCAATAACAATAGAACTTTTCTACTATTTCAGGTTGATGCACAAACTTTTCATAAAAGATGAAAATATAAAGGTTGAAAAAACAAAAAACAATTTTGTATACATTTTCTCAGGTATATTACTCGCTTCAATAATAATATTTTTCTCAGTAAAACCTTACTTTACCCAAAATATAGTTGAAAAAACAACTGAGGACATTTTCGATAAATCAGGTTATATAAAAAGTTGTTTAAAATCAGGAGAAATTGATGATAGGTAAAATTTTATTATCAGGTGTTTTGATCTCCTTTCTTTCAATGTTTGTAAGGAAAAGGTATAACTATTTTAGATGGATACTATTTTCTATCTATCTTCTGCTAACACTCTACTTCCTTTTCCTATGGCGAAATAGTTTTTATTATAATGAGAGTTATAACTTTCTTTCCCTCTATGGATTGAACTTTTCACTCAATTTTAAAATTACCCCTCTCGGGTGGCTATTTTCATTTTTTACAATATTTTTAACATTTTTGATATCCATATTTTCGATCCAGAAAAATATTGGGGAGGATAGTGAAAAACTGATTTCTTTTTTCTGGTTCTATCTTATTGTATCAAATATAGGTATCTTCTTTGCTGATGATTTTTTAACTCTATTTATCTTCTGGGAACTTATGACTTTCTCTTCTTTCTTCGTCATTTCACCAGGATGGATAAAATCTTTTAGGGCTGTCAACTATTATTTTGTTTTATCAACTTTAGGGGCATTCTTTATGCTTTTGGGAATTGGTTTTCTTTATGGTGGAACTAAAAGTTTTTCAATAGAGTCTGGTTACACCTACCTTTTCACTCTTTTTTCGATCAACCCTTTACTTTCAGTTTTCATTACTATAACTTTCATTTTAGGATTTTTTACAAAATCAGCGTTGATACCATTCCATATCTGGCCTGCACAGGCACATGCTGAGGCACCAGATGATTTTTCAGCTTTTCTTTCAGGAATAATGATAAAGTATGGACTTTTCGGAAATCTCTTGTTTTTAGTACCACTTTTTTTGCTTATTAAAAATTACCCATCAACACAGATAATAACGAACGGTATTCCACTCTTTTCGCATATCCTTTCATGGGTCGGTGCGATAACTTCAGTTATCGCTACATTTTTAGCTATTGAATCTAACGATATGAAAAAATTAGCAGCTTGGTCAACTGTAGCCAACATAGGTTATGCTACAACATCTATCTTTATACTTTCATCTTACGGTATCGCTGGTGGAATATTCCAAATCATAACACATGCCATATTCAAAACTGCAATATTTTTGGCTCTCGCAGCTGTAAAATACAGGACTCATGAAAGAGAGATGCACAAACTCGGTGGATTGGCCTACAAGATGCCTGTTACATTTTTAACATTTCTTTTAGGTATAATAGCAGCAGCAGGAATCCCACCAATGAACGGTTACGCTTCAAAATGGTTCATATATCAGGCACTTCTTTCTGGACATTTTCCTTTTTTAACGATAGCGATATTTTTGTCATCAACAGGTGCCTTCATGTATCTTTTCAGAGCTTTACATTCGATTTTCCTTGGTCAGTTACCTGAAAAGTTTGATGATGTAAAAGAGGTTCCATTTTTGATGCAAATTCCTATGTACATTCTTATGGCATTGATGCTTTTAACTGGAGTTTTCCCCGGTATAATATTAAAGCCGATAAATTCGGTATTAATATCCTTTAATTTACAACCAGTAAAGGTAACATACAATACTATGTTTTCAACATTATCATCTGTTGACTCTTTAAAAGTATTTTTAACTTTTTCAGGGTCATTTGCTTTTGCATTTATCCTCTACCTTATCGGAAAACCTAGAAAACATGTTGAACCACTCGATAATTACACTGCTGGTCAGGATCCAAAAGAGTTTGGTTTAACGAGAGAACTTTACCATTTCGCTTTGAAATTTTATGAACCATTTGAACATATGTTCGATTCTTATAGAACTAATACAAAAGAATTTTATGATTCTTTTGAAAGAAAAGTTAACGAATTTGGGAATTTCATTAAAGAATCTTATTCTAAAAACATAAGATATTCATCCTATATCTTTATTTTCGCATTAGTCTTAGTAATACTCTACGGGTGGTTAGTATGGTAAAAACTTACATTTTTAGATTTTTGATCGCAGTTTTAACATCCATTTTCATGGGCCTTCTCTATATGGGGATAGGAAGAAAGTTCATGGCAAGGATAAGAAGATGTTATGCTGGTCCATTCTACCAGAGTTATATTGATGTAATAAAACTTTTTTCAAAAAATTCAATCTCCCATAACTGGATCATGGATTTTGGAGTTATGATGGGTTTTGCTGGAATAATAGCAACAGTTGTTTTTCTTCCTATAGGTCCTTTCAATGTTTTTCCGGATATGAAAGGTAACATCATTATTATTATGTATTTTATGACTATCGGTTACCTTGGAATGGCAATGGGAGTTGCAGCATCTGGAAACCCAAACGCAACTATAGGTATAGCAAGAGCATTATCTCTTATGATAGGATATGAGATACCTTTCGCTTTGAGTGTCATTCTTCTTATTTTTGCTAACAGATCATCATTACTTTATGATATGGTTTTAAGCCAGCATGGTTCATTTTTAAACTGGAACATGTTCAGATACCCATTCGCTTTTGCTGGCTCTATAATCGCTTTACAGGGAATGCTTGGAGAACAGCCATTCGATGCTATGATTGCTCCAGCTGAAATCGCATCGGGTCCGATGGTTGAACTATCAGGTAAATTTTTAGGTTTTGGTTTTTTACAGCACGCTTCGCAGATTTTTCTTGAAACTGGAATTATTGCTGCGATGTTTTTAGGTGGTGGAACAATATTAGGTTTTTTTACAAAACAACTTATACTATACCTTATAACACTATCGATAGCAGCTGTATTTCCAAGATACAGATTTGAGGATGCTGTAAAATTTTTCTGGATAATTCCAACTTTTTTGGTACTTATACAACTTGTAATATTTTTAGCATAGGAGTTATTTATGATTTTATCTTCTACAAAAGAGTTAAAGGATAAAGGTTTTGAGCAGATTTTAGATTTTTTCAGGAAAAAATCTTTATGGATGTTACATTACTGCACCGGTTGTGGTGCTGTTGAACTACCACCAACTATGACTTCAAGATGGGATATGGAAAGATTTGGAATGGGACCTATGGCTACTCCCCGTCAGGCTGATCTTCTTCTAATAACAGGTTACCTTTCAGTAAAATCTTTAAAAAGAGTTATCTATACTTATGAACAGATGCAGGAACCTAAATGGGTTATAGCGTTCGGTTCATGTCCAATAAATGGTGGTATATATTATGATTCATACTCTGTAATAAACCGTCTCGCTTTATACCTTCCTGTAGATCTTTCAATTGAAGGATGTATGCCAAGACCTGAAGCTATAATAGATGGATTCACAAAACTTATGAAAGCTATAGAGAAAGGTGAAGCAGTAGGATACAAAAAATATAAAGAAAATTATGAGTGGTATAAGAAAAATCAAAGAGAAGTTCTTGAAAGAACAACTCCAGTTTTATGACAGGAGGAATAGTGGAACAGAAAGAGTTGATAGAACATATAGAAAAAAATTTTAAATACAAAAAAGAGATAAAAGTAATAGATGGTAAACAATTTACAATAACAGTTGAAAAGGATAAGGTTCTTAACTTACTTTCCTTTTTAAAACTTATAGATTTCAAACAGCTTGCATTGATAACCGCTGTTGATTGGATAGATGAAAAGAAATTTGAGATAGTATATATTCTTTTTTCCTATTCACACATACAACAGATACTTGTTAAAACATTTGTTGACAGGGATAACCCACAGGTTGAAACTGTAAAAAACTTGTGGGATGTTGCTTCCATGTATGAAAGGGATGTTCATGAATTTTTTGGAATAGATTTTATAGGCAACGATGATCTAAGACCTTTGATTTTACACAACTGGAAAGATCTCCCACCACTTAGAAAAGATTTTGATTCTTTAAAATATTCTAACAAAATGTTTGGAAAATTTAAAAAGGATGAAGAGATATGACAGAAATATTAACATTCCTTGGCAAAGAGGATCAATATGAAAAGTATGAACTTTTCTTTGGACCTAACCATCCAGGAATGCATGGAAATTTTTCCTACATTCTAACAGTTGAAGGACACACTATTAAAAAGGTCGATCCTGATCCCGGCCTTTTACATAGAGGATTTGAAAAACTTGCTGAAAGAAGAAAATGGATGCAAAATATTGCTCTAATTCCAAGAATATGTGTCCCTGAACCAGATATAAATGAGGTTATCTATTCTATATCTGTAGAAAAACTTATGGGAATTGAAGTCCCATTAAGAGCACAATATATTAGAACGATAATTCTTGAGATGGCAAGAATAGGAGCATTCCTTTTTGGTTTCGGTGGAATCGGTGGTGCAACAGGACTTTATACTGCATCCTATTGGACTATTGCGGATAGAGATTATTTACTTGACCTTTTTGAATGGCTTACAGGAGCAAGAGTTTATCATATGTTTATAGTGCCCGGTGGTGTAAGAAGAGATCTCCCTTCTGGATGGATAGAAAAACTTTCAGAAACTGTTGATTACCTTCAAAAAAGGTTGTACGAGTATGACAGGTTGATTTATAACAACCCTTTGATAGTAAAAAGGTTGAAAGGAATAGGAAAGTTAACAAAGGAAGAGGCTATTGAGTATGGAATAACAGGACCAAATCTTAGAGCAACTGGTGTAAAATATGATACGAGAAAGATGGTTCCATATGCTGCTTATGACAGGATAGATTTCCAGATACCTGTACAGAGTGATGGTGATGGTCTTGCAAGAGCTATCCAGAGAAGAGAAGAATTCCAACTCAGTTTGGAAATAATTAGAAAAGCTATAAAAGATTTACCTGATGGACAAGTTAGGGCAAAGATGCCAAATCCACTTAAATTCAATGTTCCTAAAGGTGAAATTTATGTTAAAGTTGAGTCCGCAAGAGGTGAACATGCTTACTTTATTGTTTCAAATGGAAAAGATAAACCTTACAGGATGGCAGTCAGAGGTGGTTCATACACGGCAGGTCTTGTTCTTGCACAAAAGATTCTTGTTGGAATGAGAATAGAAGATGTTGCTTTATGGATGTCAACTATGGATATCTGTCCACCTGATTTTGATAGATAGGAGTAAAGATGGATTATAGGAAAAAATCGATAATCGGTCCTTTAAGTTCGTTAAAATACCTTTTTAAAGATCCAATAACTGTTAGGTATCCAAAAGAAAATAAAAAAACTTATCCTGATGTTGAGGGTGTATCACCCCAATACAGGGGAAGACATATAAATGATCTTGAAAAATGCATAGGTTGCGGTACATGTATGGATATATGTCCGACAGGTGCAATAGAGATGGTTGAATTTGATGATGTTAAGGAAAAATTTGGTGCGACAAAGAAAAGACCTGTTATAGATTATGGAAGATGTTGTTTTTGTGCATTCTGTGTTGATGTTTGTACATCATCTTCTCTATCAATGTCAAGAGAATTTTTGCACAGTTTTGAAACACCTGTACAACTTCAAAAGGATGATATGGGAGAAGAAATTTCAAAATTTTTTATTTTAAGACCTGATATGAAATTTTCAACAAATCCCGGATGGAAAACTGATAACGAATACTCATGGCTTGAACTTGAAAGAGTTGCAATGGATATGATAAATCCAAATGAGAGAATCAACTCTTTCATTGAGATAGTTAAAGGTTATTCAAAAGATCAGGCTATAAAAGAAGCTGAAAGATGTGTCTCTTGTGGTTTATGCAAGGATGTTTGCCCTATTCATATGGATATTCCAGAATATATTCAGGCAATATTCGACGATAATGTTGAAGAATCTGTAAAACAGATATATAGAACAAACCCACTCCCAGAGGTCTGTGGTAGAGTTTGCACGCATAAATGTGAAAGTGCGTGCTCTATAGGACATAGAGGTGAACCTGTTGCAATCAGGTGGCTCAAAAGGTATGCTGTTGACTCTTTACCACTCCAAGAATACAAAAAAGTTCTAACAACAAAACCTATCAAACAGGTTAACAAAAAGGTTGCAATAATAGGAAGTGGACCTGCAGGGCTTTCTGCTTCATACTTTCTAACTCTTATGGGATACAAAGTAACAATATATGAGGAAAATGAAAAAGCTGGTGGAATAATGAGGTATGGAATACCAGCGTACAGATTGCCTGATGATGCTTTGGATAAAGATCTTGATTTTATAATTTCACTTGGAGTTGAGATAAAAACAAACTACAAAATAGACAAAGAAAAATTTGAAACTATATACCAACAGAATGATGCTGTTATCCTATCAACAGGTTTCAACCTCGGAAGATCAACAAGGGTCCCCGGAACAGACAGAGAGGGAGTTGTTCAGGCACTCGACTTTTTACAGGAAGTAAGAGATTACCTAACAGGCAGAAGAAAAGATGTGCAGATTACAGATAATGTTCTTGTAATAGGTGGTGGAAATGTTGCTTTCGATTGTTCACGAAGTGTAGCAAGGTTACAGAAGATGAAATATGGAAAGGTTAAAGTTACACAGGTATGTCTTGAGACACTCGATATAATCCCAGCAGATAAAGAAGAAGTTGAAGAGAGTGGTGAAGAAGGTGTTGTTTTAATATGTGGAAGAGGTCCAAAACAGATTATTATAGATGAGAATGGACATGTTAAAGGACTCGATTCTATGAAATGCGAAAGTGTTTTCGATGAGAATATGAACTTCAATCCACATTTCAACGAAGAGGATAGATTGATATGTGAAGCAACGATGATCATAGAAGCAATAGGCCAGGCACCAGATTACTCATATATACCTGATGAAATGAAAAGTAAGATGAAATTTGAAAGAGGGAAAATAGTACTTGATAAAGATTTTTCAACAGGAGTTGAAAAACTTTTTGCGGCTGGAGATATAGTAAGAGGACCAGACATTGTAAACGGTATAGCAACAGGTTTAAATGCAGCTATCGGAATTGACAAAAAGTTCACAACCTAAACTATCTTTGCAAACTCTTTAAAAGTTTTTCTTTTAGGTCTCTTTACTTCCTGCTCCTTCTGCCAATCGCTTAAAAGTGTATTAGCTTTTTTAGAGTGTTTCCCAAATATGATTAGAGCTATTATAATTTCATCTTTTGGAAGACTGAACTCTTCTTTTATTTTTTCAGGGTCATAACCAGCAATAGGATGTGCAACTATTCCCATCTCTGTTGCTCTTAATATTAGAAAGCCCACTGCCATTCCTGTATCAAAAAGATAATATTCCCTATCTTTGATAACGCAATCATCCTCTTTTTTTGTATAAACTATAGCTATTAAGGATGCTTTTGTTACCCATTTGTTGCCATCAGGAAGGGCAGAAAAAACTTTTTGGAGATTTTTTTTAGTTTTAACGAATATGAATTTTTCAGGTTGTTTGTTAAAACATGATGGAGCAAGTATTGCCGAATATGCCAAATCTTTTATGGTTTTAGTTTCAACCTTTAATGGATTAAGAGATCTGAAAGCTCTCCTTTTTTCAATTGTTTTTTTAACACTTCCCATATATCCTCCATTATTTATTTCCACATCCCCTTTTTCTACGATATTTATGACAATCAAATCCTTTATGACAACTTTGTTCAGATTCTTTAAATATGACAGTTCCCCCTTCTATCTTTAAAATTTTACCATTAACAAGAGAGTCAGCTATTTTTTTGTGTGCAGAATTCAAGATGTTACCAAAAGTTTGTCTTGAAATGTTCATAACTTTGGCAGCATCCTCTTGATATAAACCTTGAAGATCTGCCAGTCTTATCGCTTCAAGTTCATCTTTTTCAAGTGTGTTCTCTTCAAGAACTCTTTTGGGAATTCCTATAGGTTTAAAATATGTGACTTCTGGATCAAAACAAATAAACCTAAATTTTTTAGGTCTTGGCATATTTTTTAAATTTAGTGCTTTCCACAATTATGATCTTTTCCGTCGTGGTTGTGATGATGTTCTCCAATTCCTTCATGATCACATGTAGACTCTCCAATTTTCAATTCTCCATTAGCAAAATCTTTTGCAACATTTTCAACATCATCACTAACAACTTTATCATAAACTTTTATTCCTTTAGATTCAAAAATTGTTCTTGCTTTTACACCCATTCCACCCGTTATTACTGCATCAATACCTACTTTAGAAAGCCAAACAGGTATAACTCCCGGTTCATGTGGTGGTGGAGTCAACTTTTCAACAAGTTTTGCACTCCCATTATCAATTTCATAGATAAAAAAATTTGCACAATGTCCAAAATGCGATGAAATTTTGTTTTCATCTGTCGCAATGGCTATTTTCATGGTTCCTCCTTTTTCGTTTTATTTTTGGCATATGCTAATTATAATTCAAATTTGGAATTTGTCAACTGTTATTTTAAAATTCAAATCTATCTTTTATTTTGATAAAATTTTTGCTCTTATCAAAAATATCTTTCAAAATTAAAAAAAGCAAACTTTCAAAATTTTTTTTCTGATCATTTCCAAAAAGTAGCAACATACCATCTTCATTCTTAAGGTCAAAAATTTTCTTAGGGTATCTTAAAGAGTATATCCTTAATCCAAAATCTTCAAAATTTTCCTTCTTATTTAGAAGGTATCCATAGAAAAGAAGTTGAAAAGGTTTTGAAATCTTTACAGGATCAATTTTCAAATTATCAAAATTTTTGGAACTTTCATCGTTAAGAAAATCAAAATTTTTCAATTTCATTTCGGAATCGCTTATCCTTCCACTTTTATAATCACAGATTCTTGTTATTCCATTTTCAGATTCTATTCTATCTATAGTCCCTTTCAATTTTATTTTATCACCATCAATTTCTATTTCAGTCTCATAAGTTTTTTCGACACTTTTTATTTCAACTCCATTTTTTATCCTTTTTAGATCATACACAAGGAAATCTTTAACTATTTTTTTTATCATCTCTCTCATAAGTAATGGTTTGCCAGTTGAAGAATCCGGGATCCTGTTATTTTTAAAAATTTCTTGTATCAATTTTTCACATTCAATCTCTTTGAGAATTTTTTCAGGGTCTTTGTCATGCAACTTTTCACTTTTAAAATCAGAATAAACCTTTTCAAGTATTTTATGAGCTGATGTGCCTATTACATCGGTTCCAACTTCACCCGGTTCATTTTCATCCCTTATTCCAAGAACGAAGTTGTAAAAAAAATCTATAGGATCATAAAGATATTTTATAATAGCTGTTGGTGAAAAACTTTTCCCTTTAAGTATCTCAATAATTTTTTCATTCTTTTCTATCTTTCTCAAAGAAACTCTGTTCCCAACAAAAAAATCTTTGAAAACAAAATTTACATTTGTATTTTTAAAAAGCCCATCTTTTCTCTTTTCATATACTATCTGCTCAACGAATCTTGACCTTTCTTTAAAATCGTTATCACCACCCGTCGAATAGGTTATATAAAAATTTTTGCTTTTAAAAAGTAAAGAATAAAAATAGTATGAAAAGAGTATCTCATTTTCCCTATATGTTGGAAGTCCCCAATTGGTTCTGATATCGTAAGGGATGAAAGATTTTTCAACTTTTCCCTTTGGCAAAATCCCCTCGTTAACAGAAAGTATTACAGTTTTTTCAAAATCGAGACATCTTGTTTCAAGAAGTCCCATTACCTGAAAATCCTGTAAAGGATCTCCGGAGTATGGAACCCTTTCCTTTACTATTATCCTTCTTATAAGGTTCTCAATCTCTCCAATACTTTCAATCTTTATATCTTTATAATTTTCAAGGAAAGTCATAATCCTGTTCAAAAGTTTTACCATCTTTATACTGTTTGCCTCTTCTATGACACTGTTTTCATCTTCCTTTTTGCTAACCATCAAAAGGATGTTTAACAATTTTCCAACAATCTCTTTCGCTAAAAGAAGTTTCCCATTTTCATACCAGTTAAAAATATTGTCAAAGAGTTCATCTTTAAATTCGTTTTCAAAATTTAAATATGTATAACCTTCTTCAATCTTTTCTTTTAAAATCTCAACAAATTTTTTATCCTTCGAAAAATTTTTAACATAAGTTGAATTTATAACATCGAGTAAACTTTTATGATAAAAACCTTTTTCACTTTTATCGGCATGCATTTTTAAAATATCTATAAGGAATTTTGCTATGGTCGTCTGTTCAAAGGGAAAACCCATCGTTATATTTATTTTTTTTATATCTTTTGGGATTCCAGATATTACAGGGAAAAGTAATGTCTCATCTGGAAGAACAACAGTACCAGAAGATTCGTTATCTTTAAAAACTTCTTCAAGAACCTGAACTTGAGAAACAGGAAGTGGATATGGAGATATATTTATACTTTCATTTGTAGAGACATCTATTATTTTAGTATTTTCACCCCATTTTCTGATATACTCTTTTATAAATTTTACAGATTCAAAATCTTTCTCTAAAAGTTCTTCCTTAACATCAAATATGATCAAAGTGGAACAGTTTTTTATAAGATTATCTATTATCTTTTGCTCTGATGGAGTGAATATTCCAAATCCAGCTATAATTATATCTTTATAACTTTTAAAATCTTTAGATCTCTCTGATGCTCTTCTATAAATTCTACCTCTGTATCCACTATTTCTTTTTTCAAGTTCTTTATTAAGTCCAACATATATTTTATAAAAAAGCTCCATAAATTTTAAATAGTTTTTACCAAGTGGACCAAAATCACCATAATCTTTTAAAATTTCAATATCTTTAATTCTCTTTTCATCTATAAGATAAAGGTCCAAATCGTTAAAATCATTCAAAAATATATCGAAAACATCTATAAATCTGTTGAAATTTTCATTATTCTTAACAAAATTTTTGTAAACTTCATAACATATACCAAAAATTTCTAAATTGTCTTCAACTTTAAGCCCCGAAAGTTCAACAACAAAATCATCCATCGTTTTAATATCTGGAAGGATAGTATCTATTCTTCTTCTTTTAAATTGTTCTTTAAGATAGAGTATACTTCTTTTTGAAGGGAGAATTACAAGGAGATTTTCATCTTTACTCAAAATGATATCTGTCAACTTTTCAAGAAATTTCATCTTCTACCTCAACAACTTTCATAGAATCAGTATAAAAAAGATAACCTTTTACAGAAAAGTTTTTCTTTTTGAAAAAACTCATATACTTTTTTATCTGTTCTATATGTTTTTTATCTTCAATTCCAGTCTTATAATCAACTATATAACATTTCTGCCCATCAAAAACAATCCTATCTGGTCTGAATATTTTTCCTTCAAAAGATATATCCTTTTCGTTGTAAATTTTTAAACCCTCTTTGAAAAATTCTGAAAGTAATTTATCGTTAACTATACTTTCTAAAAGTTCTTTATATCTATCTTTTTCATCTATACTGAAAAATCCCTCTCTCAAAGCTATACTCAAAGCATCATCTATATCCTTTTTATTGTAAACGAAGGAAAGAATTTTGTGTAAGATATCTCCTTTTTTTACATTTTCATACTCTTTTTCCCCTTTTATAATCTTTTGTAAAGATCTATCCAAAAATATATCCTTCTCGTGTGAACATAGATTTATCATTTTTATACGATTCAGATTTTCCTCTTCTACTCTTTCTGAAAGCTTTATGTTTAATTTTTGACCTAAATATACTCTCTCTTTTTCTTTTTTTAAAACTTCAATATTGTTAATTTTTTTATTTATGAGAGTTGCAACATCTATTATTTCTTTATTATCATTATCTTTTACTTCTTTCTTTTCTGTAAAAACATAAAGCTCCTTTTTGGCTCTCGTAAATGATACATAAAGTAGATTCAGATCATCGTAAAATATATTTCTATTTTCCTCTCTTTTTCGTCTTAACAATTCTGTTGTTTCGAAATATTTCTCTATATCTTTATTCAGATCACCATACTTTAACGCCAACATATCTTTTTTAATTTCTCCAATAAAAAAAGAACTTTGAAGTTTGTTCAATCCTTTCCAGTTTGCGAATGGAACAATAACTACATCATATTCCAACCCCTTCGATTTATGTATTGTAGATATTGTTATAGCATCTATTTCAGCAGGTGAGGAAATTACAAGTTCATCCTTGTATTCTTCATAGTAATCCAAAAAATCAACAAGCCCTCCCTCTTTTCCAAACTTATAAGATTCGTCAAGAAGTTTTACTATATGGGAAACTGAATCTGAATAATCTCTAACGAGTTGATTTATTATAGTTTCTATAACTTTTGTTATTATCTCATAGGGAGTTAAAAAATTTAAGGATCTTTTTATCTTTTCATTGTATATTCTGAATATCTCTACCCCAAAAAGTGTTTTTAAAATATCATCGTAATCGTATTTTTTATTTTTTACATTTTTTATTTGATACAAAAATTTTTCTTCACTCTCTTTGAATTTTGATTCTTTGATATCCATATCTTTCCATAAATAGAGAAGGTTTGAAAAATCCTCAAGAGAGTTATAAAGTGAAAATTTCAAAAGAGATATTATGAAAAGAACATAAGGATTGTTTTTTATAAATAGAGTTTCAGCTGACATTATTTTTATAATTTCAGAGTTTATTTCTATACCGCTTAGAATTTCAGCTATCTTACTCCCCTCTTCTTTTTTCCTTACAAGTATCGCTAAAGAAGATTGTTTGTATCCCCTTTTTAAACAATCCTCTATAATTTTTATTAACTTCCCTTTATTTAAAATCTCATCTTCAATATTATTTTCAATAAAGTTTACCTCAACATAACCTTTACCCTTTTTTTGGACAATCTGTTCAACATTCTCTTTTTTATAAACCTCTCCAGAATCAACATCTGTAAAAAACAAATTGTTAAAACGAACAATGTTCTCTTCACTTCTAAAATTACTTTTCAAACTTTTAGTTTCAGTATTTCCATCATTTTCAAATTTTTTTATAATCTCGGTTGAACCACCTCTAAATCTGTAAATAGCTTGTTTATCATCACCAACAAGAACACATTTGTAATTTTCTGCAACACCATTTTCTATTAACGGTTTTAAATTATCCCATTGGATAGATGATGTATCCTGAAATTCATCTATTAAAAATTTTTTGAATTTTTCACCTATCCTAAAATAAATGAAAGGAACATCTTCAGTCTTGAATAATTCCTTAATCTTTCTGTTCAATTCATCTATGAAAACTATATCGTTATTTTTCTGGTATTCATTAACTATAAAATCAATCTTTTCGTAAAGGATATTGTTATATATATTTTTCAAATATATTGTATCGTAAAGATAATCCTCAAGTTTCTGTTTTAAAAAAATATGAAATTTTTTCAATCTCCTTTTGAGTTCTTCCAAATTTTCATCATCTATCTCTGATTTACTACTTACAAGTTTTTTTATATCAAAATCATTTTCAAAATAAAACTTTTTAAAAGAATCTTTTGAAATAAGATATAACAAATCATCATCACCTTTTTCTACCTTTTCCAAAAAACTGCTTATATATTTTATCAAACTTTTAGATTCAAAATTTTTATAATCAGTAATTACCTTTTCAATATCATTGCAATGATCGATAAAATCTTTTTTGAATCCTTTTAGAGATTTTAAAATATTCTTTATTTCATCAAGATCAAAATTTTTAATTTTTATAATTTCATTAAAATTTTTTTCCTTTTCTCTGATGGATGTAACAGTATCGAATATTTCCTTTTCAATTGTCAAAGATCTGCCTTCCTCACTTCTATATATTAGATATTCAAGAAGAATCTCTTTTAAATATTTTCCTTCCTCCAAATTTTCAGAAACATTCGATATAAGTAAATCTATGCTTTTTTTGATCACATTTTTTATATTGAAACCTATATCATAAGATGGAGAGATCTCCAAATCCTCCGAAAAAACTTTTACAAGTTTGTTTGTGAAGGAATCTATCGTCATTACTGAAAAATCTGAATAACCTTTACCATCTTTAGAATAGAGTATCATTTCGAGGCATTTTTTACTTCTTTTTTTAATCTCATCTTCATCTATTTTCAACCTTTCCCTTATCTCATTTTTAATGTTTTGAATAGAATCTTTTCTTTTATCATCCACAAGTTCATCAAAACCAGCAAGTCCTTTCAAAAATTCAAGTATCCTTTCCTTCATCTCATAAGCTGCTTTGTTTGTGAATGTTATAGCAAGAATATTTTTTATCTCTTCAGGATCATTGAGAACGAACTCTATAAATTCTTTTGCGATAGTGTATGTTTTTCCAGAACCAGCTGAAGCTTTATATAAAGTATAATTTTTCCCCATTTCCATCTTTTGATTATAAGCAATTAAAATTGATTTTTCAACTAAATATATGAAAAGTGAATATTATTTTTTCTAATTTTTCATATCATTGACAAACATTTGAATATTGGGTAATATTAAAATCTATGGATATTCAAAAATTGCAAGAGATTTCAAAAAAAGCAAGAATAGATATACTAAAGATGGTATACAACGCTTCATCTGGACATATAGGTGGAGCATTCTCTGCTATAGATATAATGGTCTACCTTTATTTTTACAAGATGAACTATTCTTTGGATAATTTTAATGATAACAGAAGGGATAGATTTATACTTTCAAAAGGACATGCTTCTGCGGCTCTATACACTTGTCTTGCCTATAAGGGAATAATAAAAGAGGAGGATCTACAAACTTTCAGAAGGATAAATTCTACACTTCAAGGACATCCATCAAGAAAACTAACAAAAGGAGTTGAAACTTCAACAGGGTCTTTAGGTCAGGGTTTATCCTTTGCTAACGGAGTTGCATTAGGTCTTAAATTGAAAAAGTTGGACTCAAAGGTTTTTGTGATGATAGGTGATGGTGAGATAAATGAGGGACAGATTTGGGAAGCTTTAATGACATCTATAAGGTACAAACTTGATAATTTAAGAATAATACTTGATTACAACCATCTTCAGATAGATGGATTTATAGAAAAAATAAAAGATCCAAGACCAACAAAAGAAAAATTCGAATCTTTCGGTTTTGCTACATTTGTTATGGATGGTCACAATTTTAACGATATAGATAAAACTTTTACACTTGCAGATCAGGTAAAAGAAAAACCTGTTTTTATAATAGCAAACACTATCAAAGGAAAAGGTGTTTCCTTTATGGAAAACAATGTTGATTTTCATGGAAACCCTCCAACAAAAGAACAATTCGAAAAGGCACTTCTGGAGCTTACGAATGTTTGAAAAAAAATCATCGATGAGAACAACTTATGGAAAAGAGCTTGTTAATTTAGGAAAAAAATTTGAAGATATAGTTGTTTTAGATGCTGATCTCGCAAAATCAACAAAAACTGAGCTTTTTAAAAACCAGTTTCCAGAAAGATTTTTTGATATGGGAATTTCAGAGGCAGATATGGTTGTTACCGCAGCTGGCCTTGCTTCAGTAGGTTTTAAACCTTTCTGTTCATCCTTTGCTATATTTTTAACTGGTAGAGTTTATGATCAGATCAGAAATTCTATCGCATACCCACACTGGAATGTAAAACTCGTTTCAACACATGCCGGAATTTCTGTTGGAGAGGATGGAGCAAGTCATCAGATGCTTGAGGATATAGCACTAACAAGAGTTATTCCTCAAATGACAATTATCTCACCATCAGATTCGACAATGGTCAAAAACCTTATGGAAGAGATTTACCATTATGATTCCTACCTATATATGAGACTTTCGAGAAACGATGTTTTTGATATATATGATGAGAATACAAAATTTCATATAGGTGAATCCTATATACATGGAATAGGAAAAGATATCACTATTATAGCAACAGGACAAATGGTTTCAAAAGCACTTGAAGCTGAGCAGATTCTTAAGAAAGAAGGTATTGATTGTGGAGTTGTAGATATGTACACAATAAAACCTCTCGATACAAAAACTATAGATAAAATTTTAAACATTTCAAAAGGTATTCTTGTTTGTGAAGAACATTCATGTATTGGAGGGCTTTTCAGTGCAATTTCAGAGTATGTAGTCAGAAAAAATCCTATCCCTATAGATTTCGTTGCCGTTAACGATACTTTTGGTGAATCTGGGAAAGTTGAAGAACTGTTTGAAAAATATGGTCTTGGCATTGATACCATAATCAAAAAGGGGAAAATGGTTTATGATAGAATTTAGAAATGTATCAAAATACTATAAAAACAATTGGCTTGCACTCAACAAGGTCAATCTGTTTTTTGAAAAAGGTCAATTCTATTATCTTATAGGAAAGAGTGGAGCAGGAAAATCAACAATTTTGAAGATGATATATATGGATATCTTTCCATCTGAAGGTGAGGTGATAGTTGGAAATTATAGTAGCAAAAATATAAAACAGAACGAGATTCCACTTCTAAGGAGAAAAATAGGAGTTATATTTCAGGATTTCAAACTACTAAAGGATAGAAATGTTTACGATAATGTTGCTTTCGCCTTACAGGTAACAGGCGAAAGGTATCAGAATATCAGAAAAAAAACTCTTGAAGCTTTATCTTTGGTAAAAATATCACATAAGAGAAATTCTTTCCCATACCAGCTTTCTGGAGGAGAACAACAAAAGGTTGCTATTGCAAGAGCTTTAGTTAAAGAACCTTTTATATTAATTGCTGATGAGCCAACTGGAAATGTTGATCCTGAAGGGACAAAAGAGATTATGGAGATACTTTTCGATATAAATACAAAAGGAACAGCCATACTTATGGCTACACACGATTATTCCTTGATCAAAACATCGATAGGGAAAGTTGTTGGCTTAAGAGAGGGAAAAATCGTAAAACCGGAAGATATTTTCAAATTCGATCTTTCAGGGGGAAAAGAATGATCTATATTTTGCAGGAGACATTCAAAGGATTTTTTAAAAATAAATCTATGAACCTTATAACTATTGGCACAATAACGGTAGCTATATTCATATTCGGACTTTTCATAGCTGGAACAACAAACCTATTAAATGTAATTAGGATCGCTGAAGATAGAATAGAGATGATAGTATATCTTAAAGAGGATATTTCAAAAGAACAGATAGATGATTTGCAGAATAAAATTTCTACGATTCTTGGGGTGCAATCTACGCAGTTTGTTTCAAAAGAGGAAGCATTAAAGCAATTTAGAAATGACTTGAAGGAGGATGCAACTTTGCTTCAAGCATTTGAGACCAATCCTCTACCACCTTCGATAAAAGTGAATGTAAGTATGGCATTTAAAACACCAGAATATTTGAAAGAGATATCCGACAAGATAAAAATTTTCGAAGGAGTTGATGATATAGATTATGGTGCCGAATGGATAAAGGAACTTGATAAACTTGTAAAAATACTTTTCTTTATAGATATTTTTCTTGGAATAATAATAATTTTTGCTACAATATTTATTGTTTTCAACACTATAAGGTTGACTGTTTACGCAAGAAAGGAACAGATAGATATAATGGACCTTGTTGGAGCAACCGAAACTTACATTGAGTTACCATATATAATTGAAGGAATGGTTTATGGTTTTTTGGGTTCTCTCATCTCTACTTTCATACTTTATTTACTATTTGAAACTATAAGTAAAAAAATACCTAACATAATATTTATGAACAGCAACGCTGTATTCTTCTTCATATTTTTTGGAACATTACTCGGTTTTATAGGTTCATTCCTTTCAGTTAAACAATGTGTAAATGAGATAAGAGAGATGAAGAGAGATGATAACCTTAAAAGGATATTGAAAAGATCATTTTGAAAATATAGTTATTGAACTTTTCCTGTATATTAAAATCTCGTTATCTGTTTTAAGATACTCTTTATTTACAGGAAAAATTTTCAGTTTATAATCTGACATTTTGGGTTTTCCCTCTTTTATAAAATCATCAAACCTTCTGTTGAAAATGTTCATTGCCTCCTCATTTCCCCAAAAGTAAACTTTTCTGTTTTGAAGTAGTGCTATTCCACTTCCCCTTGTCCTTACAAATATTCCATAACAAACATTCTTCTGAAAACCTTCAAGAGGATAATAACTGATAAAATTTTGATCGTTGATTGATAGATAAAAAAGGAAATCGTCTATCTCCTCTTTGGTCAACTTCTCAAACATGTTAGAGAGCTGTGTGTTCAATGATGCTTCTTCCTCTATTATCTTTTTCAAACTCTTTAAACTCTTTTCATAATAGGAATAATGTGAAACTATAGAAAAATTCCCCTTCATTGGAAAGAAGTGAACATGTTTATGAATCTTCCCTTCAAGTTTATCATCTTTAACTTTATCAAGTTCAACTATAACCTGATAACCTCTTGTTGAAAGTGGAGCAACAATTTTACCACCTTCTTTCAGCTGCTCGAGCCAGAAACTTGTTATATCAGCAACTGTGCATGAAACAAGTATTCTATCATAAGGAGAAAAATCCATTATCCCATAACCACCATCACCTTTTTCAGCATAAACATTTTGAAGGTTAAATTTTTTTATATTTTCTTTCAACTTTTCAAATAAGATATCGTTGATTTCTATTGTGAAAATATGTCCATTTTTGATTATATAAGATAAAAGTGCAGAGGTATAACCTACACCAGACCCTATCTCTAATATTTTGTCTTTATCTTTAGGATCAATCAGCTTTAACATATAAAATATAATCGCTGGTGAAGAGATAGAACTTATGATCTGGTCATCAACATAAAAATTTATCGAGTTCTCATTGTATGATGTTCTTATTAGGATTTGGTCAGATAATATTTCATCAATAGTTTTTTTGACCTTTTTTTCGTTCAGACATAAACAAACATTATCTATAAAATCAAGCCTGTTAAACCTGTGATAACTTTCAACCATTCTTTCGTCGATTTTACCAATCTTTTCCTCAATCTTTTTAATGATGTTTTTATCAAGTTCTTTCAAAATTTCCCTATCCATATCAACTCCTTGAAAAAACTTTTACTCCCAAATCTGAAAAGATGTTCTTTTCATATTTTAAATAAGCTAAACCTGCTGTAAGAGCTGCATTATCTGTGCAAAACTCCATCAAAGGAATATATATATTATCTACTCTGTTTTCGAAAATTTTTTTAAACTTTTCTCTGAAATAACCATTCGCAGAAACGCCACCTGCTATGGAAACAGATTTTATATTATTTTTCTTATCTTCAAAACATTTTTCAAATACATTTAAAAGTTGATCAACAATAGCTTTCTGAATAGACGCTGTGATACTATTTATATTTTCTTTCACAAAATCTTCTCCCATCCTCTGTTTATAGTAGAGAACTGAAGTTTTCAAACCACTGAAAGAAAAATCGTATCCTTCAAGTTTTGAAACTGGGAATCTATAAAAATTCTCATCCCCATTTTTGGAAAACTTTTCAATCAATGGACCACCTGGATAACCGAGATTCAAAATTTTTGCACACTTATCGAAAGCTTCTCCGGCAGCATCATCTTTTGTTTTGCCAAGAGTTTTTATTTCAAAATTCTCATCAACAAAAAATATTGATGTATGTCCTCCAGAAACTACAAGTGAAAGCATCGGTAACGAAACTTTTTTGTATGTTAAAACATTTCCATAAATGTGTCCAACAACATGGTCTGTTGTTATAAGTTTTTTCCCATACCTTAAACATATACCACTCGCGAATGAAACTCCAACCATAAGAGAACCAACAAGCCCTGGCCCATTTACAACTGAAATAGCATCTATCTCTTCAATTGTTATTTTTGATTTACTCAATGATTCGTTTGCAACATCAAGAATAAAATTAACATGTTCTCTTGAGGAAAGGTCTGGAACAACACCCCCAAATTTTGAATGAACCAGTTGTGTTTTCACAACATTAGACAAAACATCAACACCATTCTCAACAATAGCAACAGAAGTTTCATCACATGATGTTTCTATTCCAAGAATTTTTGTCATTGTGCTAAAACTTTAACCTCTGATGGATTCATATTTTTTATTTTTACAAACTCTTTCATCGGTTGATTTATCCTCAAAATGTATACTCCCTTTTTTTCTATCCCTGAAAGATCAACAGTTAATGTCAATTCACCCGGCAACATATTTTTTATTATAGATTCAGGACCTTCGATTTCTACAATAGCAGTTAAACTATCGGGGGTAATTTTCAAATTTCTATTCCTGTTGATAAAAAGAACTGGAACATTCTTAAACTCTTTCGTAACCTTTTTTTCTATATAGAACTTTACAGTTATTATACTATTCTTATACTCTATGAATTCATCAGAACTTCTAAGTTTTACTTTCAAAGATTGACTTTTTTTCAATTTTGATAGATCAATTTCTTCACTTTCAAGATAATCTATATTGTTTAAAAGTTTCTCAGGACCAGTTACAAGAACTCTCTTGGGATCTAACTCGATATCTTTATAGAAGGAAATCTTTTGATTCAACATTCCTTTAAATTTTAACACTATCGGTACATCTTTTGTAACCTTTTTATCAATATAGAATCTCAAAAATTTTTTCCCTTTAAACTTTAAAGGTGTTAAATTGATCTGTGCAGGAACAAAAACATTTTCAAAAGTTAAAGTCTCTTCCCTTTCACCAAAATAATCATCTTCTATTTTAATTTCATAAACTGGAAATTTTTTTAGAAATTTTATTAGCAGAAAATCTTTTCTCTTTCCTGAAAAATCTATATCTATCTTACTACCATCATAAATTAAATATGAACTCTCTTCTCCCTTTGTTAAAATATTAACCTGAACAGGAATCGTCATAGTTAACTCTTCCTGTACAAATGCGTAAAACCAAATTAAAAATCCTATTAGGAGTGAAACCAATTTTAGCGAAAGGTTGTTCTGGAAAAATCCCTTATTCATATTGTTAATATTAAACACAAGAAAAAAAATGTCAACAATACTTTAGCGATTTTATAAGTTAAAGAAACACTTTACTTATAACCCTCTTTCATTTTTTAAGGATTTTTACAAATAATTAAGTTTAAAAATATTATAACTTATAAAAAAGGTTTGATGTTTTCAAAAAAATTATTATAATATTATTTTAAATTCAAAAGGAGATTTTATGAACAACAGAATAAAAGAGTTATTCGATAATGTAACTTTTACATTCAAAAATCTACTCATAAATTACCAAAAAGAAAAATGGAATTTTTTAACCAACTCTACAATAGAAAACAAAAAAAGATTACTACATTCTGTTGAAGAGATAGAGAATTTTATTGATACGGATAAAGATTTCAAAGAGATTTATAACATGTTAAAAAAATATCCCCAAAATTTTTCCGATCAGGAAAAAAATACACTTTCGAAGATAAAAAAGATTTGTGGCATACTCCAAAAAACACCTCAACAGGAAAAATATTTTGATACATTTCTTTCAACAGCGATGGAAATTATTGATAACAGAATAGATTTTAACAATAAACAAACAACAACAAGCCACCTTGCAGATCTTGCTGAACATGAGACATCTTTGCAACAGATTATAAATATACAGAAACATTTTTTCAGCCCTATAGAAAAATTTAAAGATAAAATAGAAAAAGTTATTTTTGAAAGGCAGGAGTATATTAAAAGTAAGAATTTTAAAAACTATTTTGCGTTTTTTACAAAAATGAACGATTTGAAAGATAAGGATATTTTTAAAGATATTGAAGAACTTGATGATCTTACAAGAGAAGATTTTAAAAAATTAAAAAATCAACTTGAGCAGGAACTTGCAAAAAAACTAAAACTCCAAGCAAAAAGTTATCCATCATATATATTTGGAGATCCTTTTTTTAGAACATATCCTGTGCATCTTGACAACAATGTAAACACTATGTTTAAGGGAAAAGATATAGCTTATACTGGGAAAAAATTTTTTGAGATAGTAGGTTGCGACCTTTCAGATGTTTACGAGGTTTCTGATCTTTACATAAGACCCGGCAAATACCAGTACCCATTCATAATCGATATAGATGGAAACGATATTAGATTCTCCACTAACACAAAATCGAACTTCAGAGGAACATACTGGTTATTAAGAACTCTTTCAAAAGTTGTTTACATGCTTGAAAAATCGAAAAACAAAAGTTTTTTTGAAAGGGATAATTTAGACAGAAGGAAAATGGAAACCTTTGGAATAATAGTTACCAATTTTGCTTTCAAATCTGGTTTGATTTCAAGAATATCATCCCAGTATGAAGATGATGAGGATATACTTTCAGTAGATATTTCAGATTATATTGAAAAAAACAATCTCATTCTTTCAAGATTTTTTCTTTCACTTTCAAATTTTGAGATTGAAATCAACAGTTCAGATAAGGTCTCAAACTTTTCAGATATATGGCTTAAAAATGTTAAAAAGTATCAGTTCATAGAACCAAAAGATATTTACAACAAAGATGGATGGGTTCTGCTCGATTCTATAATAATGGATCCTTTTTCTTCAATATTTGAAGTTGAAGGATTCTTACTATCGAAGAAACTTGAAAAAAAGATAGATTTTAAAAACCTAAAACAAAAAACTTTTCTTAAAACAATTTTTGAAATGGTTGATAAAATTTGATGTGAAAAAATTTTTAATTCTGATTGTTTTTCTAACTACCTTTTTTCAAATATATTCAAATACTTTTCTTGTTTTTTCTTTCAATAAAAACCTTTTTAAGGATAAAGAATTTTTGATATATTCAAAAGAAAAATATTTTTCATTTGATTTTGATTCATTAAAAAACTCTTATTTTATAGTTGTTTTTGATTTTTCTTATAGAGCAAAAATTTTTTTTGGTCCATCAAAAATAGTTTACGATAAAAAATCTATGATATTTGATTTCAACAAACCAACTTTGATCCATTTTAATCAAACGAACGAATTGAATGATGATAAAATTTTTGATGACACTACTCTTTCAAAAATATCTTTGATAAACAATCTTTATGACCTAAACTATGTTATGTACAATTATTTTAAAACGAACATTTCTGAAAACGAACTCTATTTTTCATACTTTAACAAAGAGGATGATATATTAAAAACATATTTTTATATAAAAGAATTATATGAAAAAAAAGATTTTGATTCTTTAAGGATTACATTTAAAAAATTGTGTAAAAAATACCCTTATAATAAAGACTTTTTTCAATTCTATATTTTATCTTTGCTTGATTGTTCTCAATTTTACATAGCAAACAGTTTACTCGATACATATCTTTTAAAATTTGATGATGATACTTTTTACTATTCTTTAAAGGGAAACATTAACGCAGTTTTAGGAAATCTAAAAAAGGCACAGAAATATTTTGAAAAGGGAAGAAAAAAATATCCAGAATCTTTGCTTCTTCTAAACGATGCCTTAAACATATATTCGATTTTAGATTCAACAAAATTTGAAGATTACAAAAACTATCTTGATTTTAAATTTAAAAGGTAAAATGTTGACTTTTTAAAATATTATGATAATTTAATAAGTGTTAGGAGGGTTTGGATGAAAAAGTTTATAATTTTATTTTTTTTCATTATCTTTTTTAATACAATTTTTTCTATAGATTTTACAAAAGACACCTTTAAATATGAAACTGATAAAATTAAAATTATATATGAATATCCTATGTTCAAGGAAGAAAAATTTAATGAAGTAAACGGTATAATAAAAGAAAAAATAAGAAATATGTTTGAAAAGGATTATGGTGAAATTGTTAAAATATCAAAAGAGGATACTTTTTTCCAAAAATTAGTTTTTTTCTCCGATCTTTCCTGCTCCATTTTTGGAATAAGCAACGATTATGTCAGCATAAGGTTCTATAACGAATCTTATACTGGTGGAGCACATCCAGTACATTATTACTTTCCTTTCAACTTCGATCTAAAATCAAAAAAAGAAGTAGATTTGAAAGAGTATTACAAATTGAAAAAAGATCGTTTGAAAAAACTTGCAGATTTTTGTGAAAAAGATATAAAAAATCAAATGAAAGAAAATATTACTGAAGATGTTCAATTTTCTATTCCATTAGATTTTGAAACATTTAAGGTTTTCAACATAAATGAGAATGGAATATATTTCACTTTTAATGAGTATTCAATATTACCTTATTACCTCGGTAGTTACACAGTTTTTATTCCAAAGGAAAAATTTTTGGAATTGATAAAATAAGTTCTTTATTTGTTGACTTTATATATTTTAGGTCTAAAATTGAAAAAAGAGGTAATGTTTGTTTAAATTAAGATTTTGGGGGGTAAGGGGCTCTGTCCCATCTCCCGGAAAGGAAACAAACTTTTTTGGCGGTAATACCACATGCGTCTCAATTGAAAATAATAACACTTTTCTCATAATCGACGCTGGAACAGGTATAAGAAATATAAATTTTTATCTTAGTGAAAGAAAAGTAAATAAAATATACATAATATTTACACATTATCACTGGGATCACCTACAAGGATTGCCTTTCTTTGCTCCAATATTCAATCCAGATATAAAAATCGAGATTTTTGGTAAGAAGAATGTTTCGGAAGTTTTATCTCTTCAAATGAAACAACCATATTTTCCTGCCGATTATAAAAATCTGCCTTCAAAAATAGAACATAAAAATCTTCAAAAAAGTTTTAATATCGATGATATTTTCATCGAAACAATTGAAAACAACCATCCTTCAGGTTGTGTAGGTTTAAAATTTTCATACAAAAATAAAAAAATTGCCTTCATAACTGACAACGAATTGTTAGATTATGGTGAAAATATCACAACGAAAAAAGATTTTGCAGATTTTATACATGATTCTGAAATTTTTGTTCATGATGCACAATATACTTTTAATGAAATAAAATCAAAAAGGGGATGGGGACATTCAACTTACGATGATGTTATGGAAATAGCAAAACTGGGTGATAACAAAAAAGTTGTATTCACACATCATGATCCTATGAGAAGGGATAAAGAATTAAAAGAGATATTAAGCGATTTAAAAAACAGATACCCAAAGTTCAATCTCAAGGCAGCAAAAGAAGGAATGGAAATAAAATTTGACATACAATGAGATATAATTTTAGTTTATTTATAACTATTTCAGTTATTGTAATTGTTGTTAACTCTTTAGGTTTTTATAATATTTATAAACTTTCTTCTGATGGAATAACCTACAAAGAGAATGATGATAAAACAATAGAAATCGTTTATGTAAAACCTTTTTCCTCTGGTTTTTTCTCTAACCTTGAAGTTGGTGATAAAATAGTTGCCATAAATGGTAAAGTTCCAAAATCTCTCTCGGACCTCAAAGGAAACATTATCGAAAAAGCTGGAGTAGATAAGGTATACATTTATACCATAACAAGAGATAAAAAAATTTTGAACATTCCTGTAAAACTTGGATACTATTATTCAAGAAATTTTTTTATTTTTGAACTGATTATGGTTTCAATAATTTTTTTCCTTTCATTTCTCTTTTACCTTTCATTTGAGGAAAATTCAAAAGAGAGTTTTTTTGTTTTTCTTTTCTACTCCCTTGTTACAGTTACTCATATCTTTTCTCTTGTTTCTTTTATAACCTACCAACTTTACATTTTCTTAATAATATCAGGTTCCTTTTTACCTGCTTTAATTATCCATTTTTCTTTTATTCTTAAAAAGGATTATAAAAAAGAATACCTTATAGTTACTTATCTGATCTCTTTTTTCATTTTTACTATATGGTTAGTTTCATATCTTAACTTTGCACTAACTTTAACTAAATCTAACTTGAACAGATTGATGACAATCGTAAAGATCTCACAATTTTTTTTTGGTCTTATTAGCATGGCTGGTATTTTTTTTATGATCTATTCAATCTATTCCAATATAAAAGAAAAAAAGTTTGATCTTGTCACAATAACATCAATCCTTTTCCTTCTTGGATTTTTACCTTATATATTTCTTTATGCTTTTCCAGTAGCTTTTGGTAAAAAAGAAGTTTTACCTGTAAACTTGTGTATCAGTTTTTCAGCTGTTCCAATTCTTTCCATATTGGTGTATAAAACTTTCTTGAAGTCAAAATTATGAAAAATTTTAACAGAATAATTTTAATTCCATTTTATTTTCTCTTCTTCATAAGTCAATTGTATATAACTTATAAGGGTTCTCTTATTTCAACAGACAAGGCGATTTATGAAGAAAGAGATGATGGAATATATTTTAAATACATTCCAACCAATAGCAACCTTTACAAAACAAATGTATCTATTGGAGACAGATTGCTCTATGTGAATGATATAAAAATTGAAAACAAGCATTATCTATTCAATTTAATTTTTGATAGAATCAAACCTTCATCTGAAGTTATCTATAAAGTTTCTGATGGTGAGAAAATAAAAACTGTAAACTTAAAACTTGAAAAAAGATTCTCGGTATTTGAACTTCTATTCTCACTCTTTTTAGGTTTATCATTTTTAACTTTAATCTTTCTAATAATTCTTAACTATCCACTTTCAACAACCATAATATCTTTTTTCTTTTTGTTTTTGACTCTCTCTTTCATTTCAGTTTTTATAAATGTTCCTTTCAGTAACAGGATTCTATACTTTATATTCATGTTTCTATGCCTTATAAATCAACTCTCACTTTTTCTTTTTACAAAAAACTTTCTAACCAATTCTAAATATTCTTTTATATCCTATTTAGTTATAATTACAGTTTTTCTCTCAATAGCAATATGGATGGCAAACTATTTACATTGGACTTCTACTTTGAAAGTTATAGATTATAGAAAGGTTATGCAATCTGTAAAATTATTCCAACTCAGCATCTCTTTGAACATTATACATTCGATAATCCTGATAATGAAAAAAGTTTTAAAATTATATGAAAAGGGTAACCCTGTTGAATATTTCGCTTCATCTTATCTTTTTATCTTTATCCTTCTGACTTATCCAATCTTTTATTCTTTGCCAATAATTTTGAGAAAAAGGGAACTTATTCCATTCTACTTTTTCTTTTTATTTTATTATATCGCTTTAATTTTAATGTTAAGATACAAGAGTAAATTGTATAAAGTTTTTTTATAAATGAAAAAAGAATATCTCTATTACATCATAACAATAGCTTCAATAATCCTTTTTCTTGAACTCTCATTCTCATTTATTCTTTACAACAATGTAAAAAATGATATTAAACAAGAGTGTTTCGTAAACAGTCAAAATAATTTAAGAAATATGATCTCTCTTTTAAATTCAAATCTTTTCACCATATTGAGAGAAGATAATTATTTAAAAGATTTTAAATTTGAAAAAGAAAACAAGTATAACCCAAATTTTTATATTTTTGAAAAAAATCTATTTATAAAATATGGCGAAAAGATTTACATGGTTCCCCAAGAAAGTAAAAATATACTCTTAAATATTTTTTTTGAAAAAAAAGAAAATGGAAAATATTTCTCCATTTTTCTCGATCATGAACAGATTCCCGATGAAGTAAAAAAGGAGTTTGAAAGGTACTATGTTTTAAACAATTCTTACGGTTTTTTTGAAACAAAACATTTTCTTGTTAGTTATAAAAAGTCAAATTATGAAAATTTACCTGAATACACAATGATTTTCTTGGAAGATAAAAATCTTGAATTCAAACACTTTAACGATATTCTTTTTTTTTTTTTTTCTATACATATTTTGGTACTCGTTTTCATAGCAACATTTATTTCTTTTTATATAAATGCATTTTATACTGTTATCAAGGTTGAAGAGGAAGCAAAAAAGAATCTTGAACTTTTAAGGATAAATAGAACATTAACCATAGAGAAATTCAGTGAATCGATAGTTCACAACATTAACAATCCACTCACAACTGTTTATGGTTACATTCAGATACTTGTAAAAAAGAGACCTGAACTTGTTAGTCAGTTCAAGCTTGATAAAGTTGTTGAAAACATAGAATTCGTTTCAAATCAATTAAAATTACTTTTAAACAAAAAAGTTTCTGATATAGAAGAATATATCGATTTGAATGAGTTTGTTAAAGATGAGTTAAAATTTTTAGATCAGACCTTAAGAAATGAAAATATAACAGCCTCTTTTTATGAAGGTGTTGCCCTCCCAAAATTAAAAATAAACAGAAATGACTTGAAAATTGTCTTTGACAATATTATTGATAATGCCATTGATGCTTTGCAGAATTCATCTATTAAAAATATCATACTCAGAACATATTATAAAAACCATAAAATTTTTCTTGAAATAGAAGATACTGGAGAGGGAATAACCGATGAAATTAAAGAAAAGATTTTTGACCTTTATTTTACCACAAAAAATTCCCAGACATATTACAAAAGAGGTTCCGGCACTGGTATAGGGCTATATTCTGTAAAAAAAATTGTTGAACTTTATAAAGGTGAAATAACATTTTCTTCTATATTTTCAAAAGGAACAACATTTATCATTTCATTTCCTGCTGATTAAAATAGAACAAAAATTCTCCAAAACTAACAGTTAAACTATCATTATAATCCAAAGTGTTCAACAAAACCCCTTCAAAAGTTCCAGCAAGTTGACTAAAAAAAGAATCTGGCGAAGACTCAATATAGATTTTACCGTTACCAAGATATGAAGAACATTTGTAAATCTTGCCTGATCTTTTAAAATTTATAACTATGTAAGTGTTATAATCGTATGGTATGTATATATAATTGAATCTTGTAGTATCTGGAAAGGAGATAATAATTTTAACACTACTATCTTCATTTTCTCCGTAAAGATAGTAATATCCCAAATCTTTTTCACCTTTACAATTTTTTTCGAATTTTAGTGTGTCTTCCTCTAAAACGCACTTAATATATTCATAAGTTTTGTTAGAGAAAAAAGAACAGGAATTAAAATTTAAAAGAAAAATTAATAGTGTTAGAATTAAAAGTATAGTAAGGATTGGTTGATTCTTTTTTGATAAACTCATAGTTTATATTATAAACATTTTTATCTTTTGAGTAAATAAAGTTAAATCCTAAATGTAAAATTTTATCTGTTCTGTTTTCGATTTCTCCCTCTATAAACAAAGAATCAGCGATTATATGTTTTAAAGTCAAAAAATCGATATTTTCATATGTTGAAGAGAATATAAATTTTGAACTCTGTCCAAACTGAAAAGTTATTTTCCCAGTTAAAGAAAGATTTTTATTAAACGAATAATCATCTAAAAATGAGTCATCAAAATAATAATCTATAATTTTTGAGGAAACTTTTTGGAAGTTATAGGAAAGGGAAAGTCCAGTGAAATTTAAAATATTAAAACTTACAAGAGGTGTTATATTAAGAAGTAATATACCATCTTTAACCTTGTATCCACCTTTTGTATATAAATGGAAAGATGAATTGAATGGAAAATATAGATAATTTTTGTTGACAATCTCCAAATATGTTGAAGAGTTAGAATTATAAAAAGGATAATAATTATAATAAAGATCAAAGGAGTTTTTTAGAGTATAAATAAAATCAAAATTCCTTTTAAAATCAATAAAAATACCCGGGGTCAAAAGGTTATTCTCCTTGTAAAAATCGTTCAGATAGAAGTTTTGATAAGAATAGATTCCCGAAATTAAACTTGTTTTCATATCATCTTTAAAAACTATCTGGTAAAGGAAATCTGACGGAAAGCTGATGTAGTAGTTGTTGATAAAAGGTGTGTTTATACCAAAATTGAAAAATATATCTGTTTTTTCAAAATTTTTTTTCAAATTCATTTCAAGAGAAAGCACTGCATCAGATATGTTATCATTTGTTTTAAAAAGGTTGTCTGTAAAACCAATTTTTATACTGTTTGAAAAGATAGAAATGGAAAACAAAATAAATACTATCGATATTATTCTTTTAGTCATCTTTTCCCCTTTTTTGGCTGGATCGGTTTAACCTTTTTATATTTCAAATCTGGCATAAACCCTTTCTGTCTATCATCGTTTATCCCATCCCCATCTTCATCTATAAACCTATCACTCTGTTTAAAATCTTTAATACTTCTTCCTATCCTATCATCTGTAAAATCTCCATCTGTATCAACAAACTCCTCAAGAATAATACCCAACTCTTCAACAACTTTTCCATAAGTATATCCATCGTAAAACCCTTTTTTGTATCCATGGCCTGTTATATCGTTAACAAAATTACTATCCCTGTCAATAACAGGCATATATTTTGATTCTATAAATTTGTCATTTATACCATCTCCATCCTCATCTGAAAATATATCGTTCACATTATCTTTATCATCATCAACAAAATCGATTTTTATTAAAGTATCACCGTTCAGATCGTTTACCCCATCACCATTTTTGTCCTGATAAATATCATTTATACCATCACCATTTAGATCTTTATACCCATAAACATATCCTAAATTTTTTGATGGAGCTGCTGAAAAAATAGGAACAAATAAAAAGATAATAATAAATAGCAAACACTGGAAGGAAGGGATACCTTCCAGTGTCGCCGTTTTATTTAAAAAGGGAGTGTGAGGTCTAATTTTTCTTCCTACTATCATTTTTTGGGGTCCTGTTACAATTTCCTTGACAATTACCCTCTCCATGTTTTTGTTGGTTTCTCGTCTGATTCTGATTTCTGTTCTGGTATTCGTTGCCATCACCATTTGCTGAATTGTCACATATTCCATCACCATCTTCATCTACAAAATTCTTCTCCTGATTTTTCACTCTGCTCTGTTCCTTGTTCTTATTCTCTGCAGATTTGTCTTCATTTTTATTCTTCTCTTGATTCTTTATCTGGTTCTTTTCCTGATTAAGATTTCCTTCTTGATTTTTTTCCTGAGCTCCATTCTGCTCTTTGTTTCTATTCTGTTCCATATTCTGTGTCTGCCCTTCATTCTGTTCCTTCTGTTGGTTCATCTCCTGCTGATATGTATCTTTTCCCTCATCTGTAGTTGTATCCTGAGCATAAATGTTAATCGATAAGAGAAGAAGAAGAGAAAGAACTGTTACTAAAATTCTTTTTTTCATTTTGCCTCCTTTTTTTCTACCTAAAGAAGCAAAATCTATGCCAGAATTTAAGTTTTTCAATTTAATAACTTACATCTTTTGAAAGATAAAGTTTTTAACAAAATTGTAATTTGAATTACAATTTTGTAATCAATCGTTAGAAAAATTTGTTAAAATCAAGCCTGTAATAACAAGAACAAGAGCAATATAAAAATTTATTTTTGGAAAAGTTCTTAAAAGTAGAATTTCTCCTGTAATAGTGAATATAGGTATCGTGTATATGAAAGAATTTACTATTTTCTCATCAAACTCTTTTAAAGCTTTGTTCCATAATATGTATGCAAGTGATGAACAAACTATACCAAGATATAGAACAGAAAGAATGGTTGGAGCGTTCAACTTAAAAATACAAAAACTACCTCTTTCAAAAAAGATGAATGGGATAAAGAATATAGATCCATAGAATGTCATCTCTTTGGTAATAAAAAAAATTGAATATTTTGAACTCTTCATCTTCGAAATATATGTATAGATTACCCATGATATAACAGGAATGAACATTACAAGGTCGCCTTTGACATTAACATTTTTAATTAGAGAAAACCCGAAAAGCAGGATATATATTCCTATAAAGCTTAGCATTATCCCTAATGTAAGGATATATGATATTTTTTTTCTATAAACTATTTTATCAACAAGCAATGTGAAAATCGGAATCGTTGAAACAATCAAAGCACCATTTGATGAACTCGTATATTTTAATCCAAAATTTTCTCCTAAAAAATAGAAGGTGATTCCAAAAAATCCCATTAGAGAAAATAACACCTTATCTTTTAAAACAACTTTACAGTTCTCTTTTCTAATAAAAACTAAAAATTCTAAAATAATATAAGAAATTAAAAATCTCAAAAAACCTAAAGTTGCTGGTTTTATATACATAACAGCATATTTGGTTGCAATAAACGAATAACCCCAAATTATTGCAGGTATTAGAGCGAATATTGTTAGATAACTCTTTTTCATATCAAGTAAATATATTGTAATAATATTTAAAGTCAATATGTTGAAAATAGTTTTTTTTATGATAATATTTTTTTATGTTATATAAAGTAAAGTATAAAAATGTTTTTTTTCATTACAAGGCTTTAAACAGTAGAAAAAGTTGCATACTTTTATTACATGGGCTTGGAGGAACATCATATTCTTTTAAACGATATTTCAAAATATTAGAAGAAAAAAATATTTCTTTTTTTGCCTCTGACCATCCATTCCACGGTTATACAGAAGAGAGAGATTTTCAGACTTATGTTGATACGATATTTGAATTAATAGAAAAAAAAGGATACAAAGAGATTAAAATAGTCTCCCACTCCTTTGGTTCTTATGTTACTGAACTTTTTTACACCAAATTCAAAGGATCCGTTAAAAATATAATGCTTATTACACCTTTCATTGAAGCGAAAAAACAAACAAAAGGTTTAGGTTTATTTTTATATGAAAAGAAAGAATTCTTTAGATATGCAGGAAAAATTCTTTCAATTTTCCCTGAAAAGTTCAAATATCCTGACTATGCAAAGATAGGTAGAAAACCTTACTATGCTTACTGGCTAAATGATATGACTCACACTGAAAGAAAAGGATATTTTGAAATCCAGTATTTTGTTGCTGACAGAAAAATCGAAAATTCAGAATTTTTAAATGTTAGTGAAATCCATCTTGGAATCTATGACATAATAACATACTGTGATCTGACACAGAGACTATTAAAAAATTACAATGTGAAAAATATTTTTTTACATAAAGGAGATCATCTTTTCCCACTGAAGGAATTTAAAAATTTCAAAGAAAATTTCATACAATTTGTTGATAAATGAAAAATCTGATAGTTGCAAAATTCGATCCAACTCTTTTCGCTCTTCTTGGAGGGATTTTTACTCTCTCTCTTACAGCTTTAGGTTCTTCTTTCGTTTTTATTTTCAAGAAAATTACACCAAAAATTTCAGATTTTATCCTTGGTTTATCTGGTGGTATAATGCTTGCAGCAAGTGTATTTTCTTTACTTTTGCCTTCAATAGAAATATCAAAAAATTCTAAAACACCTTTTTTTATTCCTCCAATCTTAGGTTTTATATTTGGAACATTTTTTTTAAAATTACTTGATAAGATAATACCTCATCTCCATTTAAACAGTTCAAGTCCAGAAGGTTTGAAAACTGGCTTTGATAAACATATTCTTCTTATTTTAGCTATAACACTCCATAACATACCAGAAGGTTTAGCTATTGGAGTTTCCTTTGGTTCTATAACTTCTAATAAACTTGAGATTATAATTCCATCTCTTGTTTTGGCTCTTGGAATAGGATTACAGAACATTCCTGAAGGTGCTGCAGTTTCATTTCCTTTAAGAGGTATAGGTTTTTCAAGAAGTAAATCTTTTATGCTCGGTTCCCTCTCAGCTGTTGTTGAACCTTTATTTTCTTTACTTGGTGCTTTAACCGTAACATTCTTTTCATCAATTTTACCTTACGCTCTATCTTTTGCAGCTGGTGCTATGATATATGTTGTTGTTGAAGAAGTTATACCTGAAAGTCAGTCAAATGGTAATGTTGATCTCGCAACTTTAAGCACCATGGCAGGTTTTGCCACCATGATGCTTCTCGATATATTGTTTAGTTATTAAGAATCTCTTCCATATCCTCTTCAACACTTTTTATAGGAACAAGATTAAAATTATCTTTTATAACCTGATAAACATTAGGTTTGACAAAAGCTGGCATTGTTGGTCCAAGTTTTATATTTTTAATCCCGAGAAATAATAATGTCAAAAGAATACAAACAGCTTTCTGTTCATACCATGAAAGAACAAGTGATAATGGAAGTTCATTAACTGGAAGATTGAATGCTTCCGATAAAGCGAGCGCAATCTTTATTGCAGAGTAGGCATCATTGCATTGTCCTATATCGAGTAATCTCGGTATTCCTTCTATTTCTCCGAAATCTATCTTGTTAAACCTGTATTTTCCACAAGCAAGTGTTAATATAACTGTATCTTTTGGAAGTTTTGTCGCAAAATCAGTATAGTAGTTTCTACCAGGTTTTGCTCCATCACAACCACCTATAAGAACAAATTTTTTAATCTTTCCTTCTTTAACAAGTTCAATGACTTTTCCTGCAACACCTAATACAGCGTTATGTCCAAAACCAACGGTTATATATTTTTCCTCACCATCATTCTCAAAACCCTCATTTTCTAAAGCAGCTTTTATTAAAGGGGTAAAATCTTTTTTCTCATCTATATGAACAACATCTGGCCATTGGACAAGTCCGGTTGTAAATATTCTCTTTTTATATGTCTCTTTTGGTTTTTGGATACAGTTTGTTGTCATAAGTATTGCACCTTTGAACTGTTCGAATTCCTCTCTCTGGTTTTGCCAAGCTGAGCCATAGTTTCCAACAAGGTGTTTGAACTTTTTCAGTTCAGGATAGCCATGAGCTGGAAGCATCTCTCCATGTGTGTATATGTTAATTCCTTTTCCTTCAGTCTGTTTCAAAAGAAGATAAAGATCCCTTAAGTCATGACCTGAAACCAATATTGATTTCCCTTTAACTGGAGTTACTCTTACCTTTGTTGGAACAGGATTTCCATAGGTTGAAGTGTTCGCTCTATCAAGCATCTCCATAACTTTAAAGTTTATTTCCCCAACTTTTAAAGAGAGTTCGACAAGAGTATTTTTGTCTTTTTCTCCTTCAGCAAGTTGGTTTAAAGTATTATGGAAAAATCTGTAAACATCATCATCTTCAATACCAAGTATCATGGCATGGTCAGCATATGCGGCAGTTCCTTTAAGTCCATAGATTATAAGGTGTCTTAACCCACCAATATCCTCCCCATACTTTTCAATCTCTTTATCTAAGGTAACTTTTTCTGCGTAGTTTAAAACTTTTTCGTAATCTTTTTCCAATACAAATGTTGCATTATCAGGTAAAATCTCTTCTTTTAGATTTTTTTCTTTTAACATTTCATAATAAATTTTTTTTGCCTTTTCCCTCAATTCATATCCTTCTAAAATCATCTCATAAACTTTTTTTGGGTCAAAGTTTACATTCGTAACAGTAGTAAAAAGAGATTGAAGTATAAATCTATCAATTTCAGTATCCTTTTTGCCGTATTTATAATACCTTGAAGCATAAACAGATATACCTTGTGTAAGATAAACTAAAAGATCCTCAAGATCCGATGTTTCTTTATCTTTCCCGCAAACTCCAAAAGATGTGCAACCTTTACCACCAGATGTTTGTTCACATTGATAGCAGAACATAATACCTCCTTTTTACATTTTTTTTGCAAGTTCATCAACAGTTGTTTTTTCAAGGTAATCTAAAAATTCCTGATTAACTTTTTTTACAACATTATCAAATATACATCTTTTGAAATGACACTTTTTTTTTTTTAATTGACACACATTCTTTTCAATAGGTCCCTCCATAATTTGAAATATTTCTAAAAGGTTTACCTTTGAAGGATCTTTTGAAAAAATAAAACCTCCCTGCGGACCTCTTACAGAATCTATTATCCCTCTTTTAGTTAGATACTGTAAAACTTTTGAAAGAATCGGTATAGAACTTCCAGTCATCGATGATAATTCTCCAATTTTTACAACCCTTTTTTCTTTTGCAAGATAAACTACCGAATGGATAGCAGCAAATGTAGATTCTGAAATTTTTACAAGATTTGACATCTTTACTCCTTTCAATATTTTCTTATTTAAATATTATAATACTTAAACCAGAAAAAATCAAGAGGGGCAACAACCCCTCTTTTTAATATCAAAAATTTATTTCCTTTTCAGATTCTCTTTTGCAACAACTTCTGACCAAGTCTTTCCACCCATTGTTTCAGTAATATATACAATCATACTGTAAATATTTGCAACTGGGACATAGGTGAGCCATTCAATAAGTCTTCCTTTTGTTTCTTTCATCATATTTGCTGTAGTATAACCACCTACATATCCTATGCAGCATCCTTCAACTCCTGCATTCTGGAATCCTACATAGGCATAGTATACTCTAAGGATTGGGAAAACCAACTGTAAGAGCTGTAAAAGATCAACATTAACTGCTTTTTCATTGGCGATATATCCCATCCTAATATCAAATATACCTAAAAGACATGGTACTATTCCACCTTTCTGTTTCTGAACTGAAAATATTGGTGCTGCGAATAATGTTGGGGTCAACATCGCAATCAAGAGAAAAATAACAATAATTTTTTTGGTCATTTCTCCTCCTTTATTCTTAAATTCATTTTATTAAAATTCTTTTTGAAAGTCAATAGAGAATTTTAAAATTGATTGTCCACAATTTGAACCAACAATATTTTCTTTTGGATCACCTATAGAAATTATAACATCAAAACCCTTATTGTTAAGATCGTTTTTTATTTCATCCATTCTTTTTGTAGACTCAACAAAAAGATCATTTTTTAGTGCATTGTATGTTGGATTTACAGGTGTTAACTTTACTAAGAAACAATTTGGATCAAAAATTTTTGAAATTTTCTCTGTTAAAATTTCATTTTTTTCATTTACAGGAAAGTTTAATACCAACTTTCTTTTTCCTCTTGAATAAAAAGATTTTCCATATTCATTCAAAGAATAAAAATTCTCTTTTTCTATAGGAATCAATTTGTCTCTTTCAATTTCATCTGTGGAAAATATAGAAAATTGAAGTTGAAAATCGGTAAATTTATCTTTTAAATACAAAAGTTCTTTAAACCACTTTTTTCTATTTTTAGGAAAAACTGTTGATATGCAAGGGATATAGTTGGGATATTTTTTCCCTAAATCTTTCATCACTTCTAAAACATTATCGTTTAGGGATGGCTCTCCCATTCTTGCAAACTGTATTTTAAATTTTTTAAATCTTTTCGGATCAATTTTTCTTTCATTTATCATAAATTCAACTTGATGTATTATTTCTTCATAATTTAAATTCCTTACAAACTTAAAACCACTATCACAGAAAAGACAACCAACAGGACATCCTATCTGTGTTGACAATATTAGTACCCATTTTTCATAATTATTATTAAAAATCATTGGTTCTACATCAACAGATTCTATTTTGTTTTCATCGTGGGTTTCAATTATATACACGGTTGATACTCCTTTAATTTCATTTTTAAAAACCATTTTCATTTCTTACTCCTTTTAATTTAATAGAAAGTTTCATCGCCAATTTTACTCCATCTGCGAAAGAAATACTCCCCTGTTTTAATTTTTTACTTTTTACGCTACCACAAAAATAAATCCTTTCGTTTCGGTTTTTAAGTTTAGGAAGATTTTTTATTGAACCTATTGATAAAATAATGTCATCGAAGAATTTTGTATAAATTTTTTCTCTATTTTGAAAAGTAATTCTGTATTTTTCATTAACTTTTTGTAAATCTATAATTTTTGAAAAAATATAAATTTTTCGTGCTACTCTTTTTACCGATTTTAAAAGTTCCATATTAACCTTATTAAAATTTCCGCTCGATATTATTGTTATAATTTTACCTTGCTCAAAAAGAGTTAAAGATTGATCTAATGCCACCTCTCCTCCTCCTATAATACAAATATTTTCCCCTTTTATACTGTCATACCTATTTTTTAGATCAAGTTTAGAGTACTTTTTTAGTATTTTCTCTTTTCTTCCTGTTGCAACAATACAATATTTTGTTTTGTATTGATTTTTTTCAGTCTCAACTAAAACAAAATTTTTATAACATTCTATTTCTAAAACTTTTTCGAATTTAATATTACTTTTGAATTTTTTTACCTGATTTTTAAACCTAAAACATATAGTTTTTCCATCAATTTCATTAAAAGCAGGGAAATTTGTAATTTTATGTGCATAGAATATCTCTCCACCTATTCTTTTCTCTTCAAGAAGTAAAATATTCCTAAAATCCTTTGATATCTGCAACAAAAAACCTATACCTGCTGGGCCACCACCAATTATTACAAAATCATAATTCTCCATGAATAAAATCCTTTGAATTGATAATTTTTGCAAACCCCCTTTTTATAATTTCAATCGAATATTTGTGATATTTAACATTTCTTGATCTAACAAGATCTTCAAAAAGATAATTTTCATATCCGAATTCAAATGATTCTCTTATATTACTTTCAACACAAAGTTCTGTCATAACTCCAGCAAAATATATCTTTTCTACTTCCAAAGTTTTTAACAGTTTTCTAAAAGATCTTTTTTTAAAAATAGAATATGTATCCTTTTTGAAAATGTGAAATTTTTTTGGCAAATAGAGATTTTTATAGAATTCACAATCTTTACCTTGGGGAAGATGTTTCCACCATTTATTAAAATTATTCTTCCTTTTTGATGGAACAAATTTTACAAATATGATGGGTTCATTATTTTTTTCAAAAAACTTAATTGTTCTGTTTATTTTTCTTATCATTAAATTTGAGCCCTTTATATAGGCTTTAGAATTTTGTTCAAAAAAATAGTTTTGAACATCAATGATTAAAAGTAATCTGTTACCCATAAAAAAAGAGAGCCATCCGGTCTGGATGGCTCTCGCCTGACATAACCTAATGAAATTATATTTTATAGAGGTAAAAAATCAATAGTATTTTTTATTGAATATTTAGAAAAAATTGATAAAATAAGAAAATAGGTTTAAAAAGGAGAGTTATGCTTCAAATATCTCAAAATTTGAAAAATGGAAAAGTTGAACTTGTTGATGTTCCAATACCATCATGTAAAAAGAATGGTGTTATAGTTAAAACTATTTTTTCATGTGTTTCGATGGGAACCGAATCTATGAAGGTGAGAACAGGAAAAATGAACATCATACAGAAAGCTAAAGAAAAACCAGAGCAGGTAAAACAGGTTATAGATACTGTTAAACAGTTAGGTGTCATTTCTACATATAGAAAAGTAATGAACAAACTCGATTCTCTTTCCCCTTTAGGATATTCTCTCTCAGGTATAGTAGTTGAAACTGGAAGTAATGTTAACACACTTAAAATAGGTGATAAGGTAGCTTGCGGAGGAGGAAACTATGCGACACATTCAGAGTTCAACTATATTCCAGAAAATTTATGTGTAAAATTAAAAGATAATACAAATATGAAGTACGCTTCAATGGCAACTATAGGTGCAATAGCTATACAGGGTTTAAGACAGGCTAACCTTCAGTTTGGAGAAACTGTTGGAATTATTGGAATGGGACTCATAGGTCAACTCATGCTACAAATATCAAAAGCTGCAGGATTTAAAGTTTTAGCAATAGATATAGACAAAGAAAGGGTTGAACTCTCTTTAAAACATGGAGCCAGTAGAGGGGCAATTTTTGGTGAGGATAACTTGAAGGAGATCTCTTTAGATATGACGGAAGGTTTCGGTCTTGATGCAGTTTTTTTAGCATCATCAACAAAATCCAATGGTCCCGTTGAAATCATTCCAGAAATAATAAGGGACAGGGGCAGAGTTGTTGATATAGGAATAACAAACCTTGATATTCCTTGGCAACCTTATTATGACAAAGAGTTAAACATTTTCATGTCAAGATCATATGGACCAGGAAGATATGACCCCCTTTATGAGGAACATTCTATAGATTATCCGATATCTTATGTAAGGTTCACTGAACAAAGAAATATGAGAACTTTTATCGATCTGGTTGAATCTGAAAAAATGGATCTTGATTATATAATTTCAAAGGAAATAGATTTTTCAGAAAGTGATAAATTCTATAATAACCTTTCCGATGAGAAAAACAAATACCTTTCCGTTGTTTTTAAATATAAAAAAGAAGATATAGATTTAAAAAGTGAAAGAACTTTGATAAGTGATAAAAAAAGCGAACCGAAAAAGATTGTCGTCGGATGTATAGGTGCTGGAAATTTTGCAAAAACTATGCTTTTACCGGAATTAAAAAAAATTAAAGATCTCTCTTTTTACTACCTTTCAACATCAACAGGAATTTCAGCAAAGGATAGTATGAAAAAATTCAACTTTTATAAGATAACAACAGACCCACAAGAGTTATTAAAGGATGAAAATGTGAACCTTTTGATGATTTTAACAAGACATTCAACACATTCAAAATATGTTGTTGAAGGACTGAAAAGAGACCTTTTCGTTTACACTGAAAAACCTTTATGTATAGATGAGGTTGAATTAAAAGAGATAGAGAATATTTACAAAAAATCTAAAGGAGACATTTTTGTTGGTTATAACAGAAGATTCTCTCCATATATTTTAAAAATGAAAGATTTTTTTGAAAAGATTGAACAACCAAAACATATTTACTATAGAATTAACGCAGGGTATCTTGAAAAAACTAACTGGTATAACGATTTTGAAGAGGGAAACAGGTTTATTGGAGAGAGTGGACATTTTGTTGATACTTGTCTTTTCCTAATAAACAAAAAACCCATTGCTCTTTACGCTACATACATTGGACTTGGAAGAACTGATGAAAAAAATAAAGATAACATATCTTTAACAATAGATTTTGAAGATGGCTCTGTAGCAAATATACTTTATTACACATTTGGAGACAAATCTTTACCAAAAGAGTATATTGAAATTTCTTCAGGGATGCAGACAGCTATACTCGAAAATTTCAAAAAGTTGGTTTTTTATAAAAAGGGATCTGCAAAAAAGATAAATATCCTTTCCTCTGGGAAAGGCCATAAAGAGGAGATGTTCTATTTATCGGACATTCTTCTTGGTAAAAAGAAAAATCCTTTTTCTTTTGAATATTTGAAAACTGTTTCTTTAATAACTTTCAAGGCAATAGAAAGTGCAAACAAAGGAGTAAGGTTTGAAATCTGAAATTCTTTTTGAATCAGTTGAAAAACTGTTTGAATATCTTGAGAAAAATGATTTTACCGGATACGATCCATTCGATGGTTTGAACTCTTTTCTCTATCCTTTGACTTTGAAGAACAAATACTTATCTATAGCTTTACAACAGAGTGTAAGAAGGTTTCCTTTCAACATAAGACCTTTAATAGGGATAAAAAAAGAAAGATCAACAAAAGGAATCGCCTACATCTCTTCAGCATATTTAAAATATTACAAATTAACAGGGAACAAAAGATATCTTGAAAAAAGTAAGGAACTTATAAAATGGGTTATAGATAACCGTTCTCCTTACTTTGAAAATTACTCTTGGGGAAACCATTTCGATTATGTCTCAAGAGTTTTCTATTTAAAAAAAGGAATGCCAACTCTTGTCTGGACTGGACTTATTGGAAATATACTCGTTGAGTTCTATCTTGAAACTAAGGATGAATATTACAAGGACGCTATTTATAAAACCGCTAAATTCATTATAGATGACCTTCCAACTTACGATTACGATCATACATTCTGTATAAGTTATATTCCATACCAAAAAAAGAATGTCCATAACGCAAATGTTATTGGTGGCTCATTCCTATCTCAGGCAAAAAAGATTACAGGAATAGAAACAATCAAACTTGAAAGATTGTCAATTGAATATACTGCAAGATTTCAACATGAGGATGGGAGCTGGTATTATGGTGAGAGAAAAGATTTACATTGGATAGATAATTTTCATACAGCTTATGTCCTTGATAGTTTCAAAAGGTATCAGGATTTTTCAGGTGACAGGTCATTTGAAAAAAATATCCAGAAAGGTTTTTCTTATTACAGAGAGAACTTCTTTGATGGTGATATACCAAAATATTATTTCGATAAAACTTATCCTATAGATATACAATGCGTTTCTCAATCTATTGAAACTCTGTCGAATTTTAACGATATTGAAAAATCGTATAATGTAGCTTTATGGGCTATAAAAAATATGCAGGAGCAAGATGGACATTTTATTTTCCGCAAATATAAAAGAACAAAGAACAAAACTCCAATGTTACATTGGGGTCTTGGAACAATGGCAAGAGGTTTAACTTCACTTTTAGAAAAATTATGAAAAAGGATATTCTTTTCATAGTTGAAAATTTGTCTTTCCCATTCGATAGAAGAGTTTACAGAGAAGCTATATCCTTGAAAGAAAAAGGATACAACATCTCAGTTATATCACCAAAAGGAATAGAAAGGGATAAAAAATCTTTTGAGATTTTTGAAGGAATATATGTTTACAGATACCCTTTGATAGTGATTTCAAAAAACAGATTCGATTACCTTTTGGAATACCTTTTTTCATTCTTTTTCATATTTCTTCTTTCAATAAAAATCCTTATCGAAAAAAATTTCGATGTCATACATATTGCGAATCCACCAGATATATTTTTCCCAATCTTGTCTTTTTATAGGATATTCGGAAAGAAGATTATATTTGACCAACATGATTTAACTCCTGAATCATACCTTTCAAGATTCAGGTACGAAAGAAAAGATCTTTTTTATAAAATTCAGATTCTTTTTGAGTTTTTGACATATAAAGCAGCAAACTACATAATAGTGACAAACAGATCTTATTATAAGATTGCAAAAGAGAGAGGCGGGAAAAATAAAAAAATCGTAATAGTCAGAAATGGCCCTTTAAAAAAACATTTCGATTTCAAAGGAAACTTTCCAGAAATCAAAGAAAATTTTAAATACCTTGTAGTTTATATCGGAATAATGGGAATACAGGATGGTGTGGATTATCTTATAAGATCGATAGATCATTTTGTTAATACTCTCGGCAGAAAAGATACACTTTTCGTTTTGATAGGAAAAGGTGATGATTTTGATAATTTAAAGAGAATGGTTAAAGAGTTTAAACTTGAAAAGTTTGTAAAATTTACAGGAAGGATATCGGATGAAGAAGCTTTGAAATACCTCTCAACAGCAGATGTTGCTGCTTCCCCAGATCCTAAAAATCCCTTAAACGACCTTTCGACTATGAACAAGGTTATGGAATATATGATTACAAAATCACCCATAGTTTCTTACGATTTAAAAGAAGCAAGATATTCTGCTGGCGATAATGCACTATATGTTGAAAACAACGATTATAAAAAGTTCGCTGAAAAGATCTCCTATCTTCTCGATAATGAAGATCTAAGAAAGAGTATGGCAGAAAATGGATACAAAAGAGTTAGTGAAAAATTCTGTTGGGAAAAACAAAAAGAGAATCTTTTTTCACTTTATGAAAGGATAAGAATATGAAAAAGGATTTCAACAACCCATTCTTCAGATGGGAAAATGGAATTTTTATAACAGTTGATCAGACAAAGTTACCTTTCAAAGAGGAATATATAAAACTTTCAACTTTAACAGATTATTATGATGCTATAAAAAAATTGAAAGTGAGAGGTGCTCCTGCTATAGGCGTTGTTGCATGTTATGGAGTTCTTTCAACAGTTTACAGAAACAAAAACTTTGAAAAAGCAAGAATAGAATCTTTAAAAAGTATAGAAAAGCTTAAAAAAGCAAGACCAACAGCAGTTAATATGTTTAATCTACTTGAAAAGATGAAAAAGATCATAGAAAATTTTGATGAAAAAGATTATCTTCTTTTTAGGTATAAGATTGAAGATTTTTGTGAACAGGCTTATAACTATGAAGTATATACATGTGAAAAGATGGCTGATTATGGTTACAGGTTGATTCAAAACGGGATGAATGTTTTAACTCATTGTAATACTGGTATGCTTGCTACTTTAGGTATTGGGACAGCTCTTGGGATAATTTTTAGAGCTTTTCAAAAAGGTATTAAATTTCATCTCTTCATACCAGAGACAAGGCCATTACTTCAAGGTGGAAGATTAACTGTATTTGAAGCAGAAAAATTCAAAATACCTTACACACTCATAACAGACAACACAAGAGGCTATCTTTTTTCAAAAAACAAAATCGATATTACCTTTGTTGGGGCGGACAGAATAGCACTAAACGGTGATACAGCAAATAAGATTGGAACTTGTGAATCTGCAATTTTATCTTACCATTTCAAAAAACCTTTTTATGTTGTTGCTCCAACAACAACATTTGATAGAAATATAACAACCGGTGATTTAATAAATATAGAAGAAAGGAATAAAGAAGAGATTTTATCAGTTAATGGGAAAAAGATCTCTATAGCAAAAGATGCCTTAAATCCAGCATTCGATATAACACCTTCAAAATATATCACAGGTATAATTACAGAAAAAGGTATAATAAAACCGGAAAAAGGATGTATAAAAAATATTTTATAGTTATCCTTTTTTTAATTTTTATTAAAACCTTATCTTACGATATAGATTTTAATATCGAAAAATATCCTTTGGATACTTTTTTAAATGAGCCTGTAACCGTATTAAAACCGATTTACGATTACAATGAGATAACATTTTTACATCCAGAACTTTTATCATTTTTTTCAAAACATTATCAAAAAGATTTTTCATACTCTTTTTTTTCTTCAACAGATTTTAAAGATACATTCAAATTGGATTTTAAATATAATAAAATTTTTAATTTAAAAGATCAAAACATACAATTTAATAATTCAAGTCAGATAACAAGAGGTGATCTAATTTTTTCTACATTTTTGGTTAAAAGCGAATTTCAGAATGATTTCTTTAATTTTTATTTAAATTATAAATCCAATATCTATCCAACCATATTATCTGTTAAAAATCTTTCAAGTTTTAATATAACTTACAAAAAGAGAACTTTCATTAAGACGAATTACCAGAATTTAAGTGATTTAAAAGAAAGTTATCTTGGTTTTGGATTTTTATCGAAATATGGAGATTTTGGAATTTTTTACTCAAAAATCGTTCTGCCTTCATACAGTTTAAGAAATGAATTAAAAAATGTTAAGTTTAATTTACTCGTTGACGCACTTTATATTGAAAAAGATACATTCGGTATATTTTCAAAAAATCGTAAAAACATTTACAACCTTTTTCCACAAAAGGTTTACAATTTTTATTTAGACCTGCTTTACAATAATTTCTTTTTAAAACTTTCAACAGGAAAAATCCTTGATAGTATAGATTTTTATTCAGATTTTATAAAAGAGAAAAATTTTTATGATATAGAACTCACTTTTAAAAAAGAAGGGAAAAACTTCAAATATAATTTTAAAATAAATTACCTTGAAAATCTTTCAAATTATAACTCGTTCTTTATTGGATTATTCTCTCAAAACAATTATCAAAAAATATATTTTATAAATGAGATTAACTATTACTTAAAAACAAATTCTTTTATTTACAATTTTGCTTTGAGTTTTAATGAAGGAAGCAATTACCTTACTTTTGGTATAAAAAATCTTTTCTCAGATGAAGATTTAATCTATTCGACCTTTTCAAAAAGGTCATATTTTTTCCAGATTTCATTTTCAAATCTTTGTTTTTTAGATTGACAAATCCGTTTATAAAACTATACTTTTATATATGAAAGCAAGATTTAATAGCATCGTTTTATTATTTTTATTTGTTTTGACAATCTCATGTTGTAAAAAGTATCCATATCCACCAACTTTTCAACTCTCTGAAAATACACCTTTCGCATTCATCAAGACAAATGTTATTAATTCAGATTCAACCGTTGGACAACTTGTAACAACTAAACTGATAGAGTATATTACATATGAGCAGAAAGGTTCTTTTGTTGAAATAGGGAGTTTGGAAAATATCCTTTCAAAATATAATACTAAAGAACTCACATCTGATATTATTAAAAAGATAGGAAACGACTATAATGTTAAAAGTCTTGTTTATTCTGAAGTTGAGTTTTCAGATATAGAGCCTGATTTTCAAATAAATTTTGTCAACCCATCTTTTCATGCTAATGTAAAATTAACAGCTGTGCTTAGGTTAAAGATTTACGAAACCAAGAATGGATCATTGATCTTTATTAAAACAATTGAAAAAAAGACTGAATTATCAAATGTATATTTAAGCAAGGATCATCTATTTTTTAATTCAAAAACTTTTGATGAATCTCAATATAATCTTATAGATAAACTTACTTGGAATATAACAAAAGATTTTAGAACAATTTATAAGTGTAAATAGGAGGTTGTGTGAGAAAATTTTCTTTATTCATTTTGCTTAGTTTTTTTTCTTTTTTACTACTTTTTTCTCAGGAAAACAATTCAGTTGAAAAATTCACAAATCTAGATGGAAAACTTTACAAAATAGTTTTATCGGAAAATGGTGATACAATTTCAAAAGAGGAAATAGTAGTTGAACAGGTAAAAAAGGAAGAAGCTCCAGCAGTAAAAGAGTACAATCCACAACTTTTAAGAATAGTGCCTTTCAAATGGCAGGCAGGTTGGTATGGAGCATGGCAGGGATTCACTTATGGTTTTTTCAACACCGAAGCTTTGGGGTTTTCAACAAGTAAAATAGCACCTCTCATCTATCTTTCAACTCCATCTCTTATGTTCTTTTTGCCACCTCTTTTGATTAAGGATGAAGTTCCAATTAGATCTTTGGCATTTATAGACTGGGGTTATAGGTTGGGACCAGCTGATTTTGTAGTTTTGAGAACCGCTTTTGGAAGTTCAAATTTTGGTAATATAGAATTTGGACGGTTCAATCTTGATTTCCTTGGTATTTCTTTAACCGGATACACTGAGTCATGGCTTGGTTACTACCTTTCAAGAAAAAATCTAAATTTAAAAAGGGCTGCAAGTGATTTTTATGCATCAGGTGCAGTTTTAGGGTACGCAACAGGTGGTTTACTTGGAATATATTTGGGAGAGAAATTGGTTCCAGAGAACCCTGATCAATCAAATATAAATTGGGATGATAGTTTGGAAGTAGCCCAATATGAAGATTCAGTTTTCAAACTTGATAACAAAAGAGAATTGTGGGGTTACACTACCGCATTTATTTACTCTTTAGCTTTTAGGTCTTTTGGATATTATTTGGGAAACAGAGATGATCTAAAATATAAATCTTTTGATGGATATTTTTATACATTCAATATGGTTCCCGGCATACTTTTAACGGTAGATGTTTATAATTACATCGATAGAAAAGATGAGTTTCCACTTGCAGCATCATTCGCCGGAATTATATCAACAGGGATAACAGCATACTTTATGAGAAATATAAGGCTCGATGATGGTAACGCAATTCTGATGATGATAGGTGGTATAGTTGGAGGAGCGTTGGGACAGGGGATCGAAAGAACTATTGCTTCTTATACAAACAGCTCAGATTTTCACTCTTCAATAGGAGCACTCAGTATGGTTGTAGGCGAGTATTTGGTTTACCTTTTAAGAAAGGATGCTATCAAATCTGGAGTTGATTTTGGATCAAACTTAGGGTTTTACCTTTATCCAACAAAAAACAACGGATTTGGAGGAAATTTAAGTTTAAGTTTTTAAATAATCTTGATTTTTAATTTTTTAGCATTATAATAACTCCCTTTAAAGGAATTTTATGGATAAAAATATTAATGATATTGAACTTGTAAATCTTACAAAAACAATTTTAATGGAAAGTGAAGCTTTTAAAGATAATGATTATTATAACCCTGAGCTTTACTATCTTGTTTCATTATATATAATAGAATCTCTTTTTGATTTCTATTCTGATGATCTTTTTAAATTTTTGCTTTTCAACGGTGTTAAGTATTTCAAAACCCAAAAACTAACAGAAGAGGATAAACAGTATCTACTTATATTTGAAAGGGAAATAAAAAATTGGAACTTCTATAACTCCTTCCCAGAGATGGAAAAACTTTTTATTGAACTTTTGAAATCTGAAAAGAAAAGGATAGTTGAAAATATAAAGAAAGATAACAACAAGAATATGCTGGTAGAAGATAAAATCTTTTCTATGGTAAAAAAAATAAAAGAAAAATCAAATAAAAAAATAAAATTCGATAATGATGATATTTTAAATGATTTTGGGGATCTTCTCGACCTTTAATTTGTATCACAAATAATATACAAAAATTGTATCCATAGTTTAATACAAAGTCAAAGTATCCTTATTGCCCTCTTTATCTTTAACAATAAAGATTTTGTTCGTTTCACCATTCTTCAATTTTATAATTACCTTAGATTTTCCTGTTACTGGTTCAACATAAAAATCATTAGAATCAGAGAGGAAAAACCAATCAACTCCACTTCCCTGATCTATTATTTTGTAGTGATAATATTTAGTTCCGTTTGAACTATATTTTTTTATAAGATAAGATTTTGGTTTTATTGTATCCTTTCCTATTACAAAATCTGATAATTTATATACAAAAATAGAATCTTTTGAGTTAAGATGTTTAACAAAACTTAAATCACCTCCTCCTTTCACATTGTAAAAAGAGTATCCTTCAAAACCATTAAGAAATATTTTAATCCCATTTCTTACAATATCTTCACATAAGTCAAAATCAAATTTTTTTGTTACTGAAAAGAACTCTCTGTGGTGGAAATCTTTTGTATCATATAAAAAATATAAATCTGAATAAGGCTTAATAAAAATTGAATCTTCCAGTTTCAAAGTATTTGTGCTTTTTATTAATACAATATTTTTGCTGACCGGAATTCCATCTACAATATTTTTCGATTCTATGTTACATTCTTGAGAAAGAATATAATATTTATATTTATTGTTTATCTCAAAACTTTTAAAAAATTCATCAAAAGGTTTGTTAAGGTTATATTTAGCATATGTACCAGAAATTGTTAAAACTATTTTTTTGTTGATCTTTTTCAAAGTTATTTTATCATCTTCAAAACTATTTATTTTTTTCTGATCGATAACATTTATCTTGATGCTGTTTGAATTACCATAATAATCAAAAACCTCAACAACTAAATTTGTATCAATATTACTATACAAAGTTTCCCTTTCTACATATGCCAATGGTGTTTTAATTAGATCGTACAATTTGATAAGATGGTTTGAATTTGAAACCATTAGATCTGTTCTAAAATGTGAGGGTGAAAGTTTATTGTAATCAAAATTCAACGAATCGAAATATACGGTTGAAATTATTTTACCGTTAGATATTGTATTTATTTTGTATACAAAAATTTTAGACGAATAGGAGTTTATTCTATCAAAAACTTTTGTTGATATGAAAAACCTCCCCGAAATGTAGACATTAACTGATTTTACCTGATAACCATTTTTTCTTGTTATATAGTAGTGGTTGTCATATTCACCATTTATCAATGTGGTATCATCGGCAGGTTCAAACAAAACTCCATCTATCCAAGGTTTAATTGTATCAACTATATTATACAAAAATAGTGGGTTTATACATGTATTATCTTTTTTCCTAATCTCAAAATGAAGGTGTGGAACAACTCCTCCAGATGAACCAGTATAGGCAACTATCTCACCTTTTGAAAATTTTATACTATTTTTTGGTGGATATATTATCTGTCTGAATTTATCTTTCGAAAGTATTGTATCAATTTTAGGTACAAAATTTTTAAGATGAGCAAAAACATAAACATACTTTTCATCCTCAAGAAAAATAACGTTTCCGTAACCATAAAAATCTCTCTTAACATAACTTACATAACAATCTGATGGAGAAAAAACTTTTTTACCCTCAACTCCTTCCGTTGAAATATCTAAGCCTGAATGAAAATGGTTCCATCTAAACTCTCCAAATCCACCTGTTATAATATTGTTTTCTGTTGGGAAAATTATATCATATGAGTATACATTAATAAAAATATTTAATATTAAAAGGAAAGTATATATCCTAACCATTCTCCAAGAACCTTCTTTTTTATAATCCTGTATCCATTTTCCAAAAAATAATTTTCTATTGTATTACCTTCTTCATACATAATTCCAGAAACAATTATTTTATTATCACTTTTAAGTATTTTGTTTAAACTTTTAAAAAATGTTTGAAACTCTTTTGAAAGCATATTTATAAGTACAACATCATATTTTGTATTCTTATTTAATACATTAATATCACCAAATTTATAAATAATGTTGTTTACCCCGTTAAGTTTAAAATTCTCTTTAGTTGATATTTTTGTTGAATCATCTATATCAAAACCATACACTTTTTTTGCTTTAAGTTTGGATGCAGCAATTGAAAGTATTCCAGATCCTATCCCACAATCAAGAACAATTTTGTTTTCAAAATTGACATTTTTCATCAAAATTAGAACCAATTTTGTTGTAGGATGTTCACCAGTTCCAAAGGAGTATCCTGGATTTAAAGTTATATTTATTCCCTTTTTGTACACTTTTTTTCTATGAAAATATGGTATAATATTGAACAAACCAACTTTAAAAGGTTTATAATTTTTCAAATACCTTTTTAAATAATTTTTTTCATATATAATTTCAACCCTTTTTTCTTCAATATCAAAAATACCATCAAATTTTTTAAGATCTTGATAAAGTTTTTCCTTATTATCGGAATAGATAAAAAAATATTTTTTACCCCTTTCAAAATCATCATATAATGAGCATTTTATGTCATTAAAAAAGGAAATTTCAAAGATTTTTTCTTCATCAATATTATTAATATACAGCAAAACAAGTTGAAAATATTTCTTCATGCTGTGAATTTTAATTTGAATTGGAAAAAAGTCAACAAAAAATTATTCCACAGAAATTTTTACTTTAACATTCTCTCCATTTTCATCTTCTGCATCTATATCAACGATGTTTATAGGTCTTTCGTTACATAGTTCATCTATCGCTTTTGAAAAAGCTTCAAAATCAACAATTCTTCCATCCTTTTCAATCTTTATTCCTTTTGAATTAAAAAAATCTTTCAAAGAGTCATCCTGAATATCTAAAGAGAGTTTCCCGGATGCTTTTGTCATAAGTTTTACAAATTTTATGGGAAGTTTTATGTTAACTACTTTATTATCATCCTTTAGAACTTTTATCGATAGGTAACATCTACCATTTTCCGAATCATTTTTTTCATAAAGAGCTGAAATAAGATTATCAGCATCCTGCGGTGATATTTTACCTTCCTTAACAAGGTTTAAAATCTTTTTTAACCTTTCATCCATATTATTCCTCCTCAAACTCTTCCATAGCCTCTTCAACACTTATTTTGCCTTCTTTTAAATCCTCTAAAATTTTTCTTCTTTTACCTGATGAAATATTTATATTCACAACACTCTTCTTTTTCTCAAAAGATATTAGATTTAGAAGCCCAATTATTATAAGTATCCAAGGCCAATCTCTTGAAAATGTAAAAAAGAATAGATTGTAAGTGGAAAGGAGAAGAAAAACTCCTACAACTATTAAAATAAAACCAAATTTTGAAAATCTCATATTTTTCTCCTTTTTATTTTTTTTATAACTTCATCAACACTTATTTCCCCCCTTTCAAGAAGAGAAATATAAAAGTCAACATCATTTTCAAAAACCTCTACCTCATCCCTCTCCCTTTCAACATTTAATTTTTTCTTTATTTTTGAAAGTTTAACTTTTAATGTTGGATAAGATAAATCAAGTTTTTCAGATAACAATCTAAAATTTCCCTCACAGTTGATAAACTCTCCGACAAATTTCCAATCATCATCATTAAGAATTTGGGACCTCTCAACTCCAAATTTTCCATTTATCTCGGTTCCACAACTCCCACACTCCAGCTTTCTAACAGTTAAATTTTGACCACAAACAGGACATTTTTTAATTATTTCTTTCATAATATTTAATCCTTTTTTTAAAATATTAAACATTTTTTTAATTTTGTCAATAGTATTTTTAAAATTTTTTCTTGACTTTTCTTTTTTTATATCTAAAATTAATTTGTGAAGATAATTAGATTAATTTTATATACTATATTTTTCTTCATATTCTTATCCTTTATCTTTGTATACAAAAATCATTTAAACAAAAATATTTATTCCAACTATGAAAAAGTTTTAAATGAAACATATTTTGAAAAATTTGAGATTACCTGTACAGGTGATATTTTTCTTCATACATCAAATATTGTTGATGCTTATTTAGAAAACAACAAATATGACTTCAACTATGTTTTTGATGAGGTGAGAGATGTTTTAAAAAGTTCAGATATTACAACCTGTTGGTTTGGGGGAGTTGTTGATACTTTGCCTCCATATTCAGGGTATCCTTTTTTTAAATCACCTTTTCAGATTTTAGAAGCAGTAAAAAATTCTGGTTTTGATATTCTTTTAAGAACAAATCATGTTTATGATTTTGGTCAAAATGGGCTTTACAAAACAAACTCTTTTATCAAAAGCCTTTCTTTAAAACAGATTGGCGGATATTCATCAGAAGAGGAAAGCAAACAAATAACAGTAGTGAAAAAAGGTAATATAAATGTTTCTTTCTTAAGTTATACCTATGGAACTAACGGATTAAAACCTGAAGAGAGTTGGGAAGTTGATCTGATAAACTTCAAAAAAATAAAGGATGATATTAAAAGGGCAAAGGATATATCAGATTTCGTTGTTGTTTTTTTCCATTATGGAAATGAGTATGAAAGAAAATATTCAAAATTTCAGAATGATGTTGCTTTCTTTTCCTCATCAAATGGAGCGGATATAGTGATAGGATCACATCCACATGTTGTTCAACCTCTCGATTCATTTCTTTTCGACGGTGGAAGAAAAGTTTATTCTGCATACTCTCTCGGTAATTTCTATTGTGGTCAGAGAAAAAAATATACAAACTCCGGAGTTATATTTAAATTGATTTTAGAAAGATCTAAAAGAACTGATGGAAAGGTAAAACTAAAAAAATTTTTTTTCATACCAACATACATAATTAAAGATTCATCAAAAAACTTTCAACAATATAAAGTTATTCTTTCTGGAAAACATTTTAACAAGAAGGATGACACTTTAAGGAACAATATAATCAATTCTGTTGAAGATCTAAAAGAGTTGATCCCAGAAAAATATATTTTCTATTGACAAAACATTTTTATTTACTATAATATTAATGTGAATTTAAAAAAATCCTTAAATTTTATAGATATTTTTTCTTTAGCATCAGGGGCAATGATCAGTTCTGGAATATTTATCCTACCTGGTATAGCACATTCAAAAGCTGGTCCCGCTGTATTTTTATCATATTTTATTGCAGGTTTACTTGCTATGACAGGTGCATTATCCCTTGCAGAACTTGCAACAGCAATGCCAAAAGCTGGTGGAGATTATTTTTTTATAACAAGAGGTTTGGGACCTGCTATTGGAACCATCGCTGGAATTTTAAGTTGGTTTTCACTCTCAGTAAAAAGTTCTTTTGCATTAACTGGAATGTCTATTTTTATTTCAAAATTTTTAGATTTTAACACCTTTTATATTGGATTATTTTTTTGTTTAATTTTTATAATTTTAAATATAGTGGGAGTTAAAGAAGCAAGTTCATTTCAGGTTATATTAGTTATTTCCCTTTTTATTCTCATGATCTCCTTTATATTTTTTGGATTTACACACATAAAAAAAGAGAACATATTTCCTCTTGCTCCCAACGGCATCCTTCCAATATTTTCAACCGCAGGACTTGTTTTTGTTTCGTTCGGAGGACTTTTAAAAATAACAAGTGTATCGGAAGAGATAAAAAATCCTTCAAAAACGATACCTTTAGGACTTTTATTTTCACTCTTTATAGTATCAATACTATACGCGTTAATAGTTATCGTTACAACTGGAGTTTTGCCAAACGAAATTCTTGATAATTCTCTAACACCTATAAATGATGCTGGAAAATCTTTTGGAGGTTCTCTGTGGGATATCCTGATATCGGTTGCAGCTCTTCTTGCTTTCATTTCAACCGCCAACGCTGGGATAATGGCAGCTTCAAGATATCCTCTCGCTTTAAGTAGAGATAGTATGATACCTGAAATCTTTTCAAGAACTAATGAAAAATTTAAAACTCCTCATATTTCTATACTTGCAACAGGAATCGTTATGATATTTTTTCTTCTCTTAAAAGTAGAGATTCTTGCAAAAGTAGCATCCGCTACTCTCATCTTAACATATATACTTGCAAATTCAACATTGATAGTTATAAGGGAGAGCAAGATGATGAATTATAAACCAAAATTTGTTTCTCCATTTTTTCCATACGTTCAAATACTTGGAATCATAGGATTTTTATTTCTACTCTTTGAGATGGGAACATTTGTTCTTCTTTTGGGTTTTCTACTTATAGCCCTATCTCTCGCTTTTTACATTTTTTATGGAAGAATTAAGGTGAACAGAGAGTTTGCATTGCTTTACCTTCTTGAAAGAATAACAACAAAAAATTATACAAAACATCTTCTGCAGGAAGAGTTGAGAGAAATAATAAGGGAAAGAGATCAGATAGAGGTTGACAGATTCGATAGAGTTGTTGAAAAAAGTAAAACATTTGATATAAAGGATAAAATTAATTTTGAAGAACTTTTTGACATAATCTCAAATGAGATATCTGAAGATGTCAACATGAAAAGGGAGGAAATCAAAGAGTATCTTTTAAACAGAGAGAAGGAATCTCCAACAACATTATCAAATTTTATTGCAATACCACATCTGTTAATAGAAGGTGATAGGAAGTTTGAAATATTTTTTTTCAGAATAAAAGAAGGTGTAAGTTTTCCAAACGAAGATGGAATAAAAATGGTTGTGGTTATCGCATGTACTAAAGATGAAAGAAACTTCCATTTAAAATCACTTGCTGCGATAGCTCAGATGGTATCTACAAAAAAATTTGAAAAAGAATGGCTTCAAGCAAGAAACGAAAATGAGTTAAAAGAGGTTATTCTTCTAACAGAAAGAAAAAGAAATAAAAAATCAGATTAATTTATCTTTTACCTTTGATAAAACTATTTTTTCCTTAGAAATGAAAATATCATAGATGAAAATTATCAAATTGAAAATTAAAAGTGATAAAAATCCAGCCAGACCTGTAATACCAACAGTTATATCGTTTCCACCAATGATATAGAGAATAGAAAAACCAGCCATGGCATTCAATGTCCCATGAATAACTGCGGATGATAAAACTGTTTTTGATTTTATCCTTAAATAGTTAAATATAAATGTAAGGAGTATACACCAGATTATCATCATAAAAACACCTATCTGTGGATGCTGTGGATAATTCAAACCATTCGCAACAACAGGTGAATGCCATACACCCCAAATAAGTCCTATTCTGATACTCGCCTCTATAAAACTTTTTTCCTTATATTCATTCAAAAGAAAACCTCTCCATCCACTCTCCTCTCCAAATGCTGCAAGAGCGTTTATGGTTATTCCAGCAAATAGGGATTGGATTATTGCGAGGATAAAAAATAAAATAGGTTTGTTTTCCATCTGTTCCTTCATCTTTAAAGATGAAGGATCTTTTAAAAGATATGAGTATTTTTCAAAAAATCCTTCCATCTTTAAAGAGAATGAAACTTTTGGAAATAGGGTTGAAATAAAAATCGTTAAAAATATTATGAAAACAAATATAAACCAAGAAACAAAAAACCATCTGTTTATTTTGAACTTTAAACCTATCTTTTCAGTAAAACTCTCTTTTTTTAAAAATTTTGTCACTATGAAAGATGCAAGAAAAGGACCAAACATTCCCAAAACCATAAGGATCACAGCAATTGGATCTGTTGCTTTTAGCTGTAGAAGAATCACAGATAGAAACACTATCCATGAAAAACCAAAAGAGATTAAAATATAAGTTGTTATAGGATTCATACAACTATTTTAATTTTTTATGGCAAAGCCACCAATCATAACATTTAAACTCTCCAGCTTTTGCCTTTTCAAGTCTTTCTTTTGCAACTTTTACAGTTTTTGCTGGTGGAATTATAACATCATCCTTCACAAGTTCATTTTCAGGCCAGTTTGCAGGCATAGCAACACCATTGTTATCTGATATCTGCATACCTTTAACTATCCTTATTATTTCATCAATGTTTCTTCCAAGTTCCTGAGGATAGTAAAGCATAATCCTTATAAATCCCTTATCATCAACAACAAAGACAGCTCTTACAGTATTTGTTCCTTTACCCGGATGTATCAAACCAAGTTTATTTGAAACCATTCCGGTATCAGCTATTATTGGAAAAGTTATTTCAACACCTAATTTTTCTTTAATCCACTCGGTCCATTTAATATGTGAAAAAACCTGATCAACCGAAAGACCTATAAGTTCACAGTTTAACTCTTTAAACTTTTCTATCCTCTTTTGAAAAGCAACAAACTCTGTCGTGCAAACAGGAGTAAAATCTCCAGGATGACTAAAAAGAATGAACCATTTTCCTTTAAAATGGTCTGGTAAAACAATTTCTCCTTCAGTTGTTAAAACTTTCATCTCTGGAAAAGGATCTCCAAGGAGTGGAATCCCTTTGTTATCATAATTATAAGTTTCAGACATATTACCTCCTTTTTTATAAAAGATTCTACCTTACAACAAAATTATGTCAACAATATAAAATCAAATTTTATCACCATTGAAAGATTTTTCTATAAGGTAAGAATAATTTGTAATTTTTACTAATCCTAATAATGTCACAGAGTCATGCACCGTCCCCAAAATTAAATTCCTTTTATCTGTTCTCCTATTTTTCCTTCGATTTCTTCAACCTTTTTCATCGCTAAAACTTGAGAAGAGTAAATACTTTTATGACCTGTTATTAGAAAACTGACAAGGCAGGAAATAGAAGCGTATGGAGCTATAGATGGACCTGCAATCTCTAAAGCCAACAGACTTGAAGCCAATGGGGTATTTGTTGTGCCAGCAAGTAGTGATACGAGTCCAAGTATAGAAAAGAATTGAATATTAAATTTTGGAAAGATTGTTGAAAGTAAATTTCCGGAGGTTGAACCGATGAAAAAAATCGGATTTATAAGTCCGCCATCACCTCCAAAATTTAAAGTCAACGATGTTGTTAATATTTTCAAAATTGGATAATAAAAAGGATATTCCTTGCCATTCAAACTATTTTTAACAACATCCATCCCTATCCCCCCTAAATCTTTTGAAACAAATCTATAAATTATAACAAGAATGGTTCCAACTATAAGAGAATAAAGATAAAATCCTTTTATTTTTAAAGACAACTTTTTAAAAATATTAAAAATCTCGATGAAAAGATAAGAAATTAATCCAAAAAATATTCCACAAACAATAGAGATAAAAAGGGAATAAAATGAAAATTTTGGGAATGTGATAATAATATTTGTTAAATTCTCAATATTGAAAAAAAGGTTTACTACCATAACAGTAACGACACTTGAAACAAAGGATGGTAACAAAACATCATAAAGCAATTTCCCAACAAAAAGAACCTCGATTCCAAAAATAGCACCTGCTATCGGTGTTCCAAAAACTGCTGAAAAACCAGATCCAATTCCACATATTACAATCTTTTTCAGATCATCATTTTTTAATTTAAAAAGCTGTCCTATGAATGAAGAGATAGTCCCACCCAATTGTGCTGATGGACTCTCTTTTCCTGCAGAACCTCCAAAAGAGATTGTTAAAACTGTTGTCAAAATATCAATTGGAAGTTTTATTATGTTGATCTTTCCACTCTTCTTATGTAGAGCATCTATTATTTTATCTGTCCCATGAGATTCTTTTTCATCTGAAAATCTTTTTATCAGAAAGTTTGTTATCAGAAGAACAAAAGGTAAAAGAAGGTATAGATTATCATAAGTATATATTTTTACTGTTGTTTTTAACAATGTTAAAAATAAACCAACAGATATCCCAACTACAAATCCTATACCTATCGAGATAAAAACCCATTTAAGAAGTGACCAAAAAAGTATTCTCTGTTGTTTAATCGTTTTTTTCATAATTTGTTATTATAGGTTTTATAAACCTTCAGTCAATAAAAATGTAACTTTTTAATAATACCGTGTAATATTTTTATTACTTTTTTTCTTTTTTTAGGGTTCAAAAGTTTTGATTAAAAAATATTTATAAATGTAATAATTTTATGACTAAAAAATTGATTTGTTAAAAATATAAGTATTTAAAAATAAATAATTTATAAAAGGCACACTTGTTGTTTTATATGAAACCTCAAAAAGGAGGTTTCATGAAAAAGGCGGTTCTTTACATGATTTTTCTTATCATTTCTTTGAATATTTTTACAAGTGAACTTAAATTTTATATAAATATTGAGGATGAGATAAAAAACAACAGATTCTTTTATGAATATTCAAAAAATGGTGAAATTTACTTTAAAAAAGTAATAGATCTTGGTTCTTGGGTTGATGTTGAGAAAGTTGAATATGAAATATTATCTTTCCAAAATAAAATTTATGAAGGAAAGGGAGAAAATCCTGACATTTCTTTAAATGGTTCGGATAAAATTTTTCACGGGGAAGCTGATGATTACCTTAAAATAGAAGATGTAGCATCAGTTTTAAACCATAAATTTTTGATCGTTAAAGTTTATCCTTATATTAAATCCAAAAATGATAAATTTTCAGTAAAAGAAATCAGGATAACTGTTAAATACAATGGAAAAATGGAAGATTTCAAGAGTTCCTATTTTGATAATCTTTTTTTGGATAAAAAGGTTAAAAATGATCAACTTTTAAATGAAAACTCAAACATAGATTTTCTTATAATTACAAAAGAATCATTCATTGGATATTTTGATAATTTTATTCAGATCTGTAGAGCGATGGGCTTTTCTACACAGATAGTCTCTGTTGAATATATTTATGAAAATTATTCAGGTTCTGATTATCAGGAAAAGATCAGAAATTTCATAAAAAAAATATATCAAGAAAAAGGGCTAAGGTTTCTTCTCATTGGTGGAGATCTTTCAATAGTTCCAGCAAGATTTGTTATTTCAAACAGTTATTTTTATATAGGAGAATACCCTTCAGATGTCTATTATGGTGATATTAACGGGAATTGGAATAAAGATAATGATGATCTTATTGGTGAAAGTTCAGACATTGAGGATGGATTTCTTGATATAGCAGTTACAAGAATTCCTTTTTCAAATGAAAAAGAGTTAAAAAATTTACTTCAAAAATTTGAAAATTATATTTTTAAAATGGGATCTGTATATTTAAAAAACTTTTTACACTCTGCTGCATCACTTCTTTCAGACCTTTCCGATGGTTCCGGACAACTAATGACAAACAACCTTTTAAATTTGTATGAGTTTTCATCTTATAACAATTTTACATTGTTCTCTCCACTAATCGACACTTTTCATATTTTCCCATATTACCAAGGTAATATGCATCTTGATAAAAATTCTTTTTCGCAAAAGATTTCCGAATGCTTCTATTTTGTAAACCACATAGACCATTCAACAGAATATTTTCTTGGAACTGGACTTCTTGAAACAAAAACAAAATACTCAAACTGGGATACACTCTCATTTTCTGAAAATGATTCCTTGCTTTCAATAGTTTTTTCATTAGGATGTTCATCTAACTCTTTCGATAAAATATCAGTATCAAAATCACTTATAAACTCTAAAAATTCACCTATAATAAGTTATACAGGCTTTGTTAGGACAGGATGGACAAGTGCTGAAAGTTATATGTCAAATTTCTGGAAAAAAGCACTCTCACAGAATACAATATTTTTTGGTGAAGTTATTCTGCAAGCGAATTTGGATAACAACATATATTTTAGAACAGCGATTAACACTTTGGGATTTCCGATTCTTCCTATATATTCTAACCCCATCGATTCTTTTCTTATTGTTGAAAAAAATATTAACGACTCTATATCTTACAAAATTGTCGATTCTAAGGGAAAGGGTTCAAACTTTCTTGTAACACTCTTTTCCAATAAAAGGATAATTTTTAGGGGTTATACTGATAGTTATGGAAAAATATCTTTCCCAAGAACAATAACAGATTCAACTTTATATGTTGGAATTTTCGCAAAAGATCACAGGTTAAAAATAGATACTATATCAGTTTCAAATCCTAAAGTTGAAATTTATACCAAATTGATCTCGGATACAAACCTTATTCTTTTGAATTTAAAAAACGGATCAGGTTCTAAAATATTCTTACAGGATCTTAAGATTTTTAAAAATTCCTATTATTTTTCAGCTAACGATTCTTTAAATAATGTTGAAATTCCTGCTAACGATTCTATAACTAAATTGGTCCATTATAGAAGAGATTTGATAAATGACAATTTTACTTCATCTTCTATACAGATTTTTACAACATTCAACAACACTGAGTATTTTGATTCAACATACATATATTTTGAGAATGATTCTTTTAAATTGGACTCTTTCTATACTGGAAAAAACACTTTTACTATTCTATTTTCAAAAGTTTCTGAAAATTACATAGACTCTTTAAAAGTTTTAATTAAAAATTCTGACTCAAATATGAAAATAACTGATTCACTTTTTACTTTTACAAATCTAAAAAAGGATCAAAGAGTTGAACTTAAAGATTTAAAATTCAAATATAATGGAAATATAGCGAATCTTGATACTTCTAATATGAAGATCTATTTCATTATGAAAAACGATACAGATTCAATAAAATTCAGATACAGTTTAGATCAAAAAAGTTTTTCTCTAAAACTTTCACTTACTGAAAAAGGAATAAAAATATCTCCAGATAGTTTAGGCTATATCTGTGACATTTATAAAAAAAATGGAGAGAAGAATATTTTTTTGAAAAGGATAAACACTTTTGAATCTTTCTTTGTAGATACAAACATAAATACAGGTGAAAACATATATTTTGCAATTTTTTACGATAACATTGAAAGGGCTTTTGATACTACCCAAACTTATTCAATAAATGTAAAAACAAAAGTTGAAAGATCAAAAATTTATCTTGCAGGGTCATATTTTGGTAAATTGAATGGAAAGAGTTTATATTCCAAATCATCCTTCAACTATGGTGATTTCAACAATGATGGGAAAAATGAGATACTTGTTTTGAGTGATGATGGAAGAGTTTTGATACTTAACGAAGATCTTAAAGATATAACACCATTTGAACTTATTACAAATCCATATCAGGAAACAACTCCTTCTATTGGAGATATAGATGGAAACGGCTATTTGGATATAGTTTTGGCTAACGGGTATTTTAACTCCGACACTTCAGGTTTTATAATTTTTAACCCATTTTTAACAAACAAAAAAATTGTTCCTATAAAAGGTTTTGGAGTTTTCACTGCATCTCCAGTTATAGAGGATGTAAATGATGATGGGAAAAATGATATAATTATAGGAACATCATCAGGTTTATATCTTTTAGATATGAATTTAGGTTTAATATTTTCAAAAAGCATACTAAATGTATGTGGGATATCTGTATGTGAAGATGTTGGTAAAATATTTGTTAACGATTATTATGGGAAAATATATGCCTACGATTTTTATGGAAACCAGTTACCTAACTTTCCAAAAATTTTAAACCATTTAACATTTTCACCTATCATAGTATCAGATCTTGAAAATGATTTCATAAAAGATATAGTCGTTTCAACTGTTGATAATTACATATTCGTTGTTGATGAGAATGGAAATGTAAAAAGCAACTTCCCTTACTATTCAAATGCTCCAATATATTCGACTCCAAGGGTCACAGATATAAATGGTGATGGTAAAAGAGAAATAATATCATTGAATAAAAATGGATACATAAACATTTTGAACTACAAGGGAGAAAATATATCTTCAGCTTATTCTGGTTCAGGCGAAAACTATTACAACGAACTTGTTATATACGATTTTGATGGTAACTCTCAACCAGATATAGTTTTAATAAACAACAAAGGTTATTTGATCTCTTTTTCACCAGATTTAAAAATCTGTGATACGCTCTTATTTTTAAACTCAACCTTCACATCAACACCACTTGTAATTTCTTTTAATAACACCGATGACTATAAGTTGGTTGCAAAAGACCTTGGAGGTAAAATCTATCTTTTTGATAATATCTCTTTAGGGTTCAAAAAGGTTCTTTTTGGAAAGACCCTTTACGACAGTCATAACAGTTCCTATATTAATGGAGAAAATTTAAGGTTAAATGAAAAAGATAAGAAGGATGAATCGAAAGAAACAAACAGGTTAAAAGTTGAATATAAACTTAACGAAAACAGGATTTATCTTTTAAATAGTACCTATGCTCAAGTTTCCTTTGATGTTTACAATATTTATGGAAGTTTGGTATTATCGAGAAAATTTGTTAAAAGTGATTTGTACAATTCCTTCGTTCTCTCTTTACCATCTGGGAAATACATTTATATTTTAAAATCAAACGAAAACATATTGAAGAAAGATAAAATATTGGTGTTGAAGAAGTGAAAGAATCACTTCTTCAACTCTTCAGATATTATACTATCTATCTCTTTATCAAGTGAAGGATCATAACCAACCTGTGTTTTTATCAGATTCCCTTTCTTATCAAATATTACAAATGTTGGAATACCTGTAACATTGTAAAGGTTGTTTAAATCGTTGTTCATATAACCTACCTTATATGTAACTCTTTCCTGTTCAAGAAATCCCTTCATCTGTTCAAATCTCTCATTAACATTAACACCTATAACCATAAACCCATCTTTCTCATATTTGTTATACATGCTGACAAGAAATGGAATAGATGCTCTACAAGGCGGACACCATGTTGCCCAAAAATCAATAAGAACAACTTTACCTGTTAAATTATTCAATTTTATTGTGTCGCCACCAATAGTTTCTATCCATGTTTTTTCAAGGTAAATGTTTGCACTCTTATTGTTGTTCGAAGGGGAACAACTTGTATAGATCAAAAGAATCAAAAGTAAAAATGATGAAAGAATAAAAAGTTTTTTTCTCATTTTATCCCCAAAAGTGCATCTATTCTTTCTTTATCGAAACCTACTACAATGTTCCCATCAATATCAAGAACAGGAACACCCTGTTGACCACTCTTTCTGATCATCTCCATTGCAGCATTTCTATCCCTTGACACATCATAATCAGTATAGGGAATATTTTTTGATGAAAGATACTGTTTTGCCCTTGTGCACCATGGGCATGTTGGTGTTGAATAAATTTTCACTACTGCCATTTTATACCTCCTTTAAATTTTCAAGATATTTTTCAACAGATTTTGCGGATAGAGCACCATCAGCAGCTGCCGTTATGACCTGTCTGAAACTTTTTTCAATTACATCACCTGCAGCAAAAACTCCATCCAAATTTGTTTTTAAATCTTTATCAACTTTAATATAGCCATATTCGTTTAAAACAATTTTGGGATCAAGGAAATCCGTTTTTGGAACAAGTCCTATATAAACGAAAATTCCATCAGCCTTTATATCAAACTTTTCTCCACTCTTCTTATCTTTTATACTCATAGATTCAATCTTGTTATCTCCATTTATACTTAAAATTTCAGAATTGTAATATACTTTTATATTGGAATTTTGAAACAGTCTTTCCTGTAAAATCTTTTCAGCTGTAAGATAAGGTAGATCTTGAACGAAAGTTATATCTTTGGTAAATCTCATCATAAAAAGACCTTCCTCAACAGCAGAGTTTCCTCCTCCCACAATAATAATCTTTTTATCAGCGAATAAAGCACCATCACATGTTGCACAGTATGATATTCCCTTTCCATGGAACTTTTCACTTCCGGGGACATTCAATCTTCTTGGGGATGCACCTGACGCAATTATTACACTCTTGGCTGTGTAGATTTTATTTGAAATGTAAACTTTTTTCTCTTTTCCATCAAGTTCCGTTTTTTCAACTTTTTCAAACAAAAATTTTACCCCGAATCTTTTTGCCTGCTCTTCCATTTTCTGTGCAAGTTCATAGCCACCAATTCCATCAGGAAATCCGGGATAATTCTCAATAGTTTCGGTTGTTGATGATTGCCCACCAACTATCAACTCTTCAACAACAAGAGTGTTCAATCTTGCCCTTCCAGCGTAAATTGCTGCAGAAAGTCCAGCGGGTCCTCCACCGATTATCATAAGATCAAAATTTAAATCTTCAGATAAATTTTTATCTTTTTTAAGATTTAAAATCATAGATACCTCACATTAAAGAATTTAATATCCTTCTTAAAAATTCATTCTCCGGCAATGCACCTTCAAAACTCTCTTTTTCATTTATGATAACTCTTGGAACAGCTGAAACATCATAACTGTTTGCATAATCATAAAAAGTGTTAGCATCTATCATGTCAGCTTTAATCTTTTCGTTAACCATTGCAAATTTATGTGCTGTTCTAACTGCACCGGGGCAGTATGGACATGAATGTGTTACAAAAACTTTTATATGAACATCTTTATCTATAGATTTTAAATCCTCTTCTATTGATTCATCTATTGGCACAAAATCGTTTCCAATATCGTTTATATCTTCAATAAAAGATGAAAATTCATACCCGGCAGGTATTCCATAATACTTAACTCCCAAATCTTTATCTGCAAGCAAAACTATCGCTGGAGCCATAGTAACATTGTATTTTTTTACCTCTTCAGTATCCTTTTCAAAACTATAAACCTTTACTTTTATTCTATCAGAAATATCTTTCAACTCATCAAGAATACTTTTAATATCATCACACATTACACAAAGATTCTTATCATCCGTTCTGAAAAAAAGGATATTAACATCCTTTTTCATATCTTTATAAAGATTTTTCAAATACTCTCTGTCCTCATTTGATAAAAGTGCCATTTTTACTCCTTTTCAAGTAATTGTTTTATGTTATCGAAGATTCTTTTCTTCTCTTCCTTTTCAAGTGTTTCAAAAGAGTTTTTGCACATCTTTATCACCTTCTCCAAATCTTTATACTCTTTTGAACAACTTTTACAACTTTTAAGATGTTCCTTTATTTTTTCACAACAATCTTTCTCAACATCTTTATCTATATACTTACATAAATTTTTCAAAACAAAATCACAATCTTTTTTAGATTTCATCTTTCAACACATCCTTTAACATTAACCTTGCCCTGCGAACTCTTGTTTTCACAGAACCTTCAGAAATTTTTAAAAGTTTAGAGATCTCTTTTATTGATAATCCATCTATATCTTTCAAGATAACAACTTCTCTATATTTTAAAGGTATTTTTTTTAACCCTCTATTTACAATTTCTTTTAACCTTTCAGCTCTATCTTTATCCCTTTTTTCATCTTCATCTGAAAAATCCATCTTATCTTCAAGATCAACATAGATCTTCTCTTTTCTATACTTTCTTCGTATCTCATTCAAAGATATTGAAATTATATAGGTTAAAAGAGATGAATCACCTTTAAACTGATAATGTTTTTTGAACAACTTGTAAAATGTTGTTTGAACAATATCGAGTGCGTCATCGTGGTTCAAACCAAGTTTTATAGCGTTGTTATAAACATTATCTGAATACAATTTAAAAATTTCAGAGAACGCTTTTCTATCACCTTTTTTAAATTTACCAATAAGTTCTTTATCTATTAGATCCATAGAGTTTCAAAAAAGTTTCAAAAAAAGAATGTGAAATATCCCCTTATTTTATTTTTATACCATTTTTCTGAAAGTTTATCTATGGTGACACCTTTTATAGTTGATGAATGTATAAATTTGTTCCCACCGATTAAAATTCCAACATGTAAAGGATCGTTGAATGTAACTATATCACCTATTTTTGGATTTTTCACTCTAAGTGCAGCATTTTCCATCTCAGATACTGTCCTTGGAATTAACAAACCATTTTTCTTGTATACGAATTGAACAAAACCAGAGCAATCAAAACCGTTAGGGTCAGTGCCACCATATTTATATCTTACCCCAATATATTTTTTAGCATCAGAAACTAAACTTCTTCTTACATTAGAAATTCCCCTCTTTTGAGGGGAAACACAACCTGATAACACAAGAAAAAATATTATTGTAGTTAAGATTATCTTTTTCATAGCTTTTTCATTGTTAAAATGTAGAATGAAAAAACGATGTAAACAAATAATAAAACAAGAACAGCAAAATAAGGTATAAGAAAGTCAATTTCAAGAACAATCATGCTATCCGGAGGAGAGACTTGTTTTTTTAAATCATAATAAAGCAAAATCATTGATGCAAAACCTGCGATGGAAAAAATTGTTGTTAGAAAAATCATCAACCTGTTGTGTATAAATGAAATTAACAAAGACAAAAATGTAAGTATCAAAACTAAAGATGCATATCTGTTAGGTTCAGTTTTTTGCTCTTCTCCATTGTAATCAATAGTTTTACCACCTGTTGCGAGTTCAAATCCTGTAAATTCGTACAATTTCTGGTTATTACACTTAATATCGACGAAAGGGAAAAAGAAAAGTATTATAATTATAACAAAAATTATTCCTTTTAATTTTGCTATCTCTTTCATATTATTTCCTTGGCACATATTTGAAAAAAACTTCAGCATCGTATGTTGTACTATTCTCATCAACTTTAATTGAATCTACAAGCATAAAAAACTCTTTCTTTTCAGGTGTTGATATAACATAGTAAACATGATCCTTTTTTGCTGAAAAATCCATTGAAAATGAATCTGGCATAAGATCACTATCATTTAGTTTCAAAGCATCGTCTAAAGAGATAATACCAAGGTCCATTATGAAGGAATAGGAGTCAGGAGAAGATATGTTAAGCATTATTGTTGGCATTGGATTCCCAGAAAGATCGAACCAAGGCTCTAAAACAATATCTACATAACTTTCTATACTACCAGTTCTTTCTACTTCTCCTTTTGCATCAAAGTCAAAATCTATAGGATTTTTTTCACTTTTCCCATAGAATGCTATCATACCGGTTTTTATTGGATTTAAGAAGGAAAGCAATGAACATGATGTTAAAAGTAAAACTACAAGTGAAATGATAAAAATTTTTTTCATAAAAAACTCCTCTTTTGAATTTTCCCCATAAAAAAACTATACAATAAAAAAATATTAAGTCAACTTTCAAATTTTGGGAATTTCTATTTATTTTTTATAATCTGGTTTGTGTCTTTTATAAAGTAAAATGTGTCTTTATCATCAAAAATAATTCCAGCATAAGAACCTTTTTTAAAAAATTTTGTTATCTGAGGTCCATTACCAACAATAATTTTTTTAGTTTCGATTGTTCCGCCATATATTCTTGTGCTATCCCGTTTTATTCTGTCTACAAAGAAAAACCCTCTCGTAGATTCATTGTAGTTGTTATAAAAAAGAGAATACTTTGATGTTGAAAGGTAATTTATATTAGGAAGAAGAGTATAAGCTGTTATTATGTTAGAAGGGTAAATGAATTTTTTTGTATTCAAAAGGTTCATTCCAAAAAGAATAGAATTTTCATCAAGATTTTTTACTAAAAAATTTCCAGATATTTCACTATTCTGTATCTCAATAAAAACTTTTTCTGGAGTATCCGATATAAGATCATTTATATAACACATAGAAGCAAAAAGTGTGAAATTTTTAGTTCCATAAATTGAAAAATTATCAAGATGGTCGAAAAGAAGAATTTTTTCTGGAGTATCCAGAAGAAAGAGTGTTTTTTTAAGATCATTCGCTCCAATATTATAAGCAAGAGATCCCTTTATGTTAACGATTTTAATCTTTTCAGGAATTTTTATAGTTTCACAATCCAAACTGCCAAAAATAACGATTGAAGCTATAGTATCATTTTTAAAAGCAAAATAATCTAACGCTTTTTTTATCGTGTTAAATTCAGAATCAAATTTTGACACAAATATGACATTATCAAGTTGAAATAATTTAGCATCCAGTAAAATTGAGAATAATATAAATGTTATAAATAAAAGTTTTTTCATAAAGAAATCTTATATAAAAATTATTTAAAAATCAATAAAAAATTGAAAAGAAGATTTATTTAGAAATTTTAGAAAAGGAATTTTATGAAAGAATTTATTAGATGGTGGAGGTAGTCGGATTCGAACCGACGACCCCATGCTTGCAAAGCATGTGCTCTCCCAACTGAGCTATACCCCCTTAATATTCAAAACCTGAATAGGAAAGACCAAAGTTTAAAGAGATGTTGTTTATCTCTTTTCCAGAAATTATAAATGGAATATTAATCAAATTCTTTGAAAAATCAAGAGATATTTTTAGATTTTCAACTTTAAAAGTAAACCCGATTTTACCATCATAATCAAAGCTCGAGCTTTTAATCGAAGGGTTAAGATTTGGTGAAAGATCATCAATAATATTTTTCAAATACCCTGTGAAACCAACATTTAAATCAAGAAACTGTGTGAGGTAAAAATTGGAACCGATAGAAATTTTTGGAAAGTATGTAACAGTTTTTTTACTGTTAACTTCAGCTGCAGAAAAATAGATAGTTCTTGAATGGTATGTTATTTTTTTATACTCACCAGATATATAGGTATTATGATAGTTAAAAGATTCTATTCCGGAAAAAATAAGAACTGACAAAGTATCAACTTTATCTAAATAAACATCACCTGAAACATTTCCGCTTTCAATAACCTGATAACCAAAAATTTTATTTTTGTAATTAAAAAGAATTCCAACAAAGTTTTCGTTTATATTCTGTTTTATTCTGAAATCAACACCATAACCGAAAGGATTTGAAGATTTCACAATGTTGGATAAGTTTTCAGATCCAACAGAAATGAAGGTGAGATTTCCAGTGATATCTATATCAAGCCCATCTATCAAAAGAAATGACAAAGATGGTGAAAGTTTTATATCTGAAAAAGAAATTTTTGTGTTAGAGAATGGTGAATCTAAATCGTTGTAATACTCATCAAAATAGTAAAATTTAAGATTACCACCAGCGTTTATCTTTTCGAAATTTTTTGCAAAAAATATTGAATAGTTAACAGGTTTTACACTTTTATTAAGATTTTTAAATATAAAATTATCCCTCAAAGAATCATCATAATACTCTATACCAAAGCCTAATCTACCTGTTTGATTCTCAAAAAAACAATATGAAAATATACCACCATTATAAAAATCAAATGATAGATTACTTTTAAAAATTTCTGTTTCAAGATTTGATGTTGTGAATTTTGTAAAGGATATTGGATCTTTCGATATGAAGGGGGAATTTTGAAGGGTAGCCCACTCTGTAAGAGAAGAATTTAAGGTTAAAAAAACGAAGAAAAGAAGTATAAAAACAGTTTTTTTCATTTTACCTTCCTTAAATATGGTGGGCCTAAGTGGAGTTGAACCACTCACCTCACGCTTATCAGGCGTGCGCTCTAACCAACTGAGCTATAGGCCCAGTTTATAAAAAAAATGTGCACTACCACTAAGTTTCGATTTCTTTTTACAGAAATCCCTTTAGAAAGGAGGTGATCCAGCCGCACGTTCCCGTACGGCTACCTTGTTACGACTTCGCCCCAGTCATTGGTCCCACCTTAGGTATCTAAAGATAACTTCGGGTGTTACCAACTCCCATGGCGTGACGGGCGGTGTGTACAAAACCCGAGAACATATTCACCGCAGCATGCTGATCTGCGATTACTAGCGATTCCAACTTCATGCAGTCGAGTTGCAGACTGCAATCCGCACTGAGATCGGTTTTTTGGGATTTGCTCCACCTCGCGGTCTTGCTTCCCTCTGTACCGACCATTGTAGGACGTGTGTAGCCCTGGATATAAAGGCCATGCTGACTTGACGTCATCCCCACCTTCCTCCGGCTTATCACCGGCAGTCCCCATAGAGTGCCCAACATCATAAAGATTGGTGGCAACTATGGGCAAGGGTTGCGCTCGTTGCGGGACTTAACCCAACACCTCACGGCACGAGCTGACGACAGCCATGCAGCACCTGTCATAGGATCCTTCTTGCGAAGGCCTACTATGTTTCCATAGTATTTCCTATGATGTCAAACCCAGGTAAGGTTCTTCGCGTTGCTTCGAATTGAACCACATCCTCCACCGCTTGTGCGGGTTCCCGTCAATTCCTTTGAGTTTCAGTCTTGCGACCGTACTCCCCAGGCGGGGCACTTAATGCGTTAGCTTCGACACGGAGAAAATCCCCACGTCTAGTGCCCATCGTTTACAGCTGGGACTACCAGGGTATCTAATCCTGTTTGCTCCCCCAGCTTTCGAGTTTCAGTGTCAGTAACAGGCCAGAGAGCTGCCTTCGCCTTTGGTGTTCCTCCTAATATCTACGCATTCCACCGCTACACTAGGAGTTCCGCTCTCCTCTCCTGCACTCTAGAATGGTAGTATTGAATGCAATTTTACGGTTGAGCCGCAAGATTTCACATCCAACTTTCCATACCACCTACACTCCCTTTACGCCCAGTGATTCCGGACAACGCTTGCTCCCTCCGTATTACCGCGGCTGCTGGCACGGAGTTAGCCGGAGCTTATTCTTCAGGTACAACGTCAGAATATAATGATATTAGCATTATACTCCATCGTCCCTGACTAAAGAACTTTACAACCCGAAGGCCTTCATCATTCACGCGGCGTCACTGGGTCAGGCTTTCGCCCATTGCCCAAATTTCTAGCCTGCTGCCTCCCGTAGGAGTCTGGACCGTGTCTCAGTTCCAATGTGGCCGGACACCCTCTCAGGCCGGCTACCCATCGTCGCCTTGGTAGGCCATTACCCTACCAACAAGCTAATGGGCCGCGAGCTCATCCTTAGGTGCGAGGCCTTGCGGTCCCCCGCTTTGATCCTCCCAACATCGTCAGAAGGATATTATTTCGTATTAGCAGAAGTTTCCCCCTGTTATCCGAATCCTAAGGGTAGATTACTCACGTGTTACTCACCCGTTTGCCACTGACTTATATTGCTATAAGCCCGTACGACTTGCATGGCTAAGACACGCCGCTAGCGTTAGTCCTGAGCCAGGATCAAACCCTCCGAAAAATTTAATTTTTTTCGAATTAGGTTTTTAGTTTTGGAGTGGTAGTGCACATAAATTTTCAAAGATCATTAATTTCTATTTTTTTAAAGGATAAAAATTATATCAAATCTTTTATGTTTGTCAAGAGTTTTTTAATCTATCTTTTTAAGAGCAATTTGTTTAGTAAAAAACAATATACACAAAAAAAAATTTTTGTCAAGAGCAAAATTACTTTTCTTCTTTTTCAGCTTCCTCAACAAATTTCTTTATATCTTCAATAGCATCAAGAATGAGTTTTGCCTTTGATAATCCAAAAGAAAATGGAAATCTGTCATTCTCATCTCTTTTTAAAATTAGAACTTTTTTTCCTCTGTATTCTGTTACTTCTGCTTTTGCCATAAAAACTCCTTTTTGATAAAGATATAATAATATATTTCCTTTTAAAGTCAATATTAATTATAACAATTTTATATTGACTTTTAAAATCCTTTTGTGTATTCTTTTTTTAAAAGGAGGTTTGATGGATAAAAAATTCTGTCCAAGCTGTGGAAAAGAACTTGATGTAAGAGCAACTGTTTGTCCAAATTGTGGTGCACCACAAACAAATTCAACAAAAAGTTCATGTAATAAAAACAAATTAGCTGCCGGACTTTTCGCAATACTTTTAGGTTCCTTAGGAATACATAAATTTTATCTTGGACAAATTGGGTGGGGAATAGTTTATCTTCTTTTTTGTTGGACTGGAATTCCTGGCGTTATTGGAATAATTGAAGGGATAATCTATCTTACAATGAGTGATGAAGCTTTCTGTGAAAAGTATGGAAAATAGTTTTTAGTTTTTATTTTTAAAACTTTTCACTTCACTGATAACTGTAAAGATAATTAAAATAATCATCGATATAATTGTAACAAAAATAATAGATTGTGAACCATTATTGTTTGAAAGGATTTGCTTTAATATAATACCTATATAAGCCCACAAAAAAACAAGAGTGTAGAATAGATCTTTTTTCTTTATAAACATAAATATTCCAAGCAAAAGTGTTAACAATATAGTTACATTTGTCCAAATTATCTGGTTTTTATTAAACATAGCAATCCCGGAATATTTAAGATATGAAGAGATATTTACAACAGTTGCTATGGATATCCATCCAAGGTATATACTTACAGGAGTTTGAACAAAGAGAAGATTTTCATTAAAATCTTTCTCTCCTATCCGTAATCTAACATAAAGGATTATTAATGATAGAAGAAGTAACAGCATAACAAAAACTGACAATAACAATTTTTCATAATGCCAACAAAAAAGCCATAAAACATTTAGAATTGATGAAATGAAGAAGAAAAGACCTGTATTTTCAATCAAAATCTTTCTCTTTTCATCCTTTTTGAAAAAATAAAGAATCTGATTAAAAACAAAAATAGCAAGTAGTGTATATATTATTAACCATATTGAAAAAGTCACACTTGCTGGAACTATGGAAGCATCATACTTGTCAGCAACATCTTTTGGTGTATTTGAGTTCAAAGGTAAACTCACCGCAAGAAAGTTAAAAAGAATCATAAAAATCAAAGACAACAAATTCAAAATAATCAGAGTGTAAATTTTAAATTCCCTTTTCATAATACCTCTTCAAAAATCTACTCAGAATAAAGATTTTTATCAACCTTTAACAGCATATATAGTGGTCTTTCCTCAACTGTATAAGCATAAGAAAAATAACCTTGATGACTTTTGATAAATACATTTATAGTTAAATTAGCATGTCTGTTTGGATTTTCAGTATTTTCAAAAACAACATAGGAAACATTATTTTTTTTCATATAATTTATAACTGTTGAATCATCATATGTGTATGGGAATAGAACAGTTTTTCTATCAGAATAAAGATAAAATAGTTCAGGTTTCACTGTCATAATCACAGCATCCTTTTCTGTGTTCTCTCTTGCCCATATTGCAAGATCAAAAAATGTTCTGATTCCATATTCTGGTCTAAACCTGTTATCATTTCTAAAATTGAAATCAGTTTCAGAAAGCATATATATTTTTCTCGGAATTTCTGGAACAAGATATGATATGTTCAATATTATAGAGATAGATACAAAAAGATAATAAAGGTTTAAAAAGATTTCTTTTTTGAAGTTTATACTCAAAACAAAAAGAGAGATTAGAACCAAAAATAGTGAAAAGAATGGTGCAAAAAATCTATCGGTTGAAAAATATTCTGGCCACATTAGTAGTAAAATGAGATTCAAAAGAATAAAAGAAATTTCAAAAACATATTTTTTCTTGTAGAAGGAGAAAAATATCGAACCGATGAAAAGAGTAAATGGGATTATAACAAAAGGAACATAATACCATTTCAAATCTATATCAGCAGAAAATGTCCTCGGAATTACAGTAGTAAAATATGTTAGAATGTTTAGAAATATTCTTTTAAAAAAATCACCTAAAGAGATGTAACCTTCTTGGGGAAGATAGATGTTTTTGTAAACAACCTGCTGAAAGTATGATGATGTATGTCCTGTTTTTATAAAAATATAAAAAGCCCAGCTTTGACTTATCAACAGAAAAATAAAAGTTAGGAAAAAAAGTTTTTTATTTCTTTCGCTCAAAATAAGGTAAATGAATGTTGCTATAAAAACTATAGCACCATTTCCCCTTGCAAATGTAGAAAGGGTACAAAAGATTAAAAACATTATAAAATCCGATTCTTTTTTGCTCTCCCTATATTTAGAAAAAAACAAGAATATTAGAAGAACAAGAAGAGTGAAAAACGACTCAGTTAAGACAAGAGAACTCCACTCAACTATATTTTTTGCAAAAATAAAAAGTAAAACCAAAAGTATATTTAAAAATTTGTTCTTTTGAATGTATCTATTCAAAATGTTATAAAAAATCAAAATTGAAAGTAGATAGAATATTAAAGAGAAAACTTTCATCATAAAAATATTTTCTCTACCAAAAATAGCCATTATAAAAGATAGAACAAGCGGAAATAATGGTGGATACTGCTTATGCAGCTCCTCTGCTGGGGTGTTAACTTCTCTCATAAATTTCCCTTCCAAAATTGACCTGCCGAGCATTATATATCTTCCATTATCCCCACCCTGATTTAAAAGGATGTCAAAATTTAATATTCCCCATAACAAACCAATTACAATTAGGATAAAAACGATATAATTTTTTTCAATAAATTCCATTTTTTTATTATTTCATCATTTTTTAATGGTGTCAATATTTTTGTTATACTGTTATAAACAGAATTAAATTTTTAGAAAAATTTTTCTTAAAAAAATTATACAATACGCTTTTTTTTATAAAATATCTTATAAGTTTAAAAACAAAAAGAAACTGAAACAAAAAAATCGTTTTATAGTTCTATTTTCTTAACAATTCCCTGTTAACTTTTAAAAGCATGTAGGCTGGAACTTCTAAATCTGTGTAAGCAAGAGAAAAAGCATCTTTATGTTCTAAAAGGAATCTGTTTATAGTTAGATTAGCATGTCTTTTTTGATCCGGGTTATTTTCAAAAATGACATAATCTACATTGTTTTTTTCCATATAATTTATAACAACCGAATCATCGTAAGTGTAAGGGAAAATAACAGTTTTTCTGTTTGAATAAAGATAGATAAGTTCAGGTTTCATAGACATTATAACACAATTTTGTGGAGTATTATCTTTAGCCCAAATACCAACCTGAAACAAAAGTTTTGTTCCAAGTTCAGGTCTAAATTTGTTATCATCTCTAAAGTTAAAGTTGGTATTTGTAAGAGCGTAAACCTTCCTTGGAATATCGGCAAAAAGAACAGCGAAGTTCATTAAAATAGAATATGTTAAAAAGATATAGTAAAAAAATTGAAGTAATGTTTTTTTTCTTTCAATAAGCCACAAAATTGAAAAGGAAGAAACTATAAGAAATAAAGAGAATATAGGTGCGAAGAATCTATCAGTTGAAAAGTATTCTGGCCATAAAATAAGAATTAACAAATTAAGAATAAGGAAAGATGTTTCAAAATAGATCTTTTTTCTTATACATATTATTAATCCACCAAAAAGAGTTATTATAGGAATGATTTTTAATGGTAGATAATAGAATTGTGAATTTACATTTCCCAAAAATGTTCTGGGAATAATTTTGGTAAAATATATAATCGTGTTAAAGTATATTCTTTCGATAAGGTTATAAAAGGATATTTTTCCTGCATCAGGAAAATAGATGTTTTTATAAAAAACCTGCTGGAAATAAGTTGATGTATGACCAGTTTTCAAAAAAAGATAAAAACCCCAAATTTGAGATAGAAGTAAGAATAAAAATGTTATGGGTATAAGTTTTTTTCTTTTTGTAAAAAATAGAAAAATAAATATTGATAAAAATACTATACCACCATTTCCTCTTGTAAAAACTGAAAGTGTACAAAAAATTAAAAAGATTATGTAATCTAAAAGTTTGTTTGTTTGTTGAAATCTGTTAAAAAAGTATAATATCGCAAGAATGAAAAAAATGAATAATGATTCTGTAAGAACAAGAGAACTCCACCCAACAATATTTTTGGCAAATATAAAAAGAAGAACCAAAAAAATTTTTAGAGTTTTTTCCTTTTTGAAATAAAAATTTAAATTTAGATAAAAAAGCAGTATTGAAAATAGATACAGAATGAGTGAAAACACTTTCATCATAAAAATATTCTCTTTACCAAAAATAAACATTATAAAAGAAAGAACGAGTGGAAATAAAGGTGGATACTGTTTATGTAAATCTTCGGCAGGAGTATTTACCTCTCTCATAAATTTCCCTTCCAAAATTGATCTACCAAGCATTATATACCTTCCATTATCCCCACCATCACTTAATTGTATATCAAAATTCAGAACTCCCCAAATTAGTCCAATGAAAATAAAAATTATCAAAAGTTTTTTTTCAGTGTTAAAAATATGTTGCATAATTATCATTTTAAAATAATTAGAACCAAAGTCAAGTTTTACGAATCCCAAAATTCTTTCAAAATATAAAAATTGAACACTTGACAACATATTTTGTAAAGATATTATAAAAGAACAAGATTTCAGGAGGTTTGATGGCTAAAAGAAAACTTTTGATAAGAGATCTAACTTTAAGGGATGGACAACAATCCCAATTCGCTACAAGGATGAACCAGAATCAGGTTGATAGAGTTTTACCATATTTTAAGGAAGCAACTTTTTATGCAATGGAGGTATGGGGTGGTGCTGTTCCAGATTCGGTTATGAGATTTTTAAATGAAAATCCATGGGAGAGACTTGAGAGAATAAAAGAAGGTGTTGGACCAAAAACTAAACTTACAGCACTTTCAAGAGGAAGAAACCTTTTTGGTTACAATCCATATCCAGATTCGGTAATAGAAGGATTTTGCAGAAACGCTATAAAATCTGGAATCGATATAATGAGAGTTTTTGATGCTTTAAATGATATTGATAATTATAAAGCAACAATAAAATTTGTTAAGGAAAACAAGGGAATAGTTGATGGAGCAGTCTGTTATACCACAGATCCAAAATTCTCTTTCAGTGAAAGGATAAAATCTATTTTTTCTTCTGAAAAACTTCCACCAAAAATTTTCACTGTCGATTATTTTGTTAAAAAGGCAAAAGAACTTGAAGCCCTTGGTGCAAACATGGTAACCATAAAAGATATGGCTGGACTTATCGATCCTGAAATGTCTGCAAAAATTATAAAAGCTTTGAAAAAAGAGTTAAACATACCTGTAGATCTTCATACACATTGTACTCCTGGATATGGACTTGCTTCAATTCTTATGGCTATAGTAAATGGTGCTGACATGGTTGATACTGTCATATATAATTTTGCCGGAGGACCTGCAGCTCCAGCTTTTGAACTTGTAAAAATCTTCGCAGATAAATTGGGTATAGAAATAGATGTAAATCTTGAGGCTGTTGTAAAAATAAACAATGAGTTAAAATCTATTTGTGAAGAGTTGAAACCGTTCAACACTGAATACATTTATCCAAGAGAATTTGATATAACAAAAGATAAATTACCAACAGAAATTGAAAAACTTTTCGATAATTCTATTAAGTATGCTGAAACAAACAATTACACTAAACTGCTTGACGAGATACACAAAATCGAGGATTATTTTGGTTTTCCAAAACCAAATGAAATAGTTAAACATGCTCAAATACCTGGAGGAATGTATACTAACATGAGATCACAACTTGAACAGGCAAAAATGATAAATCTAATGGAAAGAGTTTTACGCGCTGTTCCAAAAGTTCGACTTGATTCAGGTCTTCCACCACTTGTTACACCAACAAGCCAGATAGTTGGAGTTCAAGCCGTAAATTGCATTATAGATGAGAATAATGGAAAACCTTGGTATACAACAAAATCAGCACAATTCGTTAACCTTGTAAAAGGGTCTTATGGAAAAACGCCCTATAAAATAGATCCAGAATTCAGATATAAAATTGCAGGAACAAGGGAAGAGATTCCATACGATGTTTCAAAATATGAAAAGCAACCAAATCCTCCACTTGAGGAATTTGGTAGTGTTTTACTCGCACAAAATGAAAAGGAAGAGCTTCTCCTTGAACTTTTCCCCAATGTAGCAAACAATTTCTTGAAAAAGGTTAGAGAGAAAGAGTTCAATGAAAAGATAAAAAATGATCCAGAATATTTGAAAAAGTTAAAGGAGAAAAATAAAGTTGATGATGGGATAGATGATGATCTATGGGACAATCTATCCCACAACATTTAGAAACTTTTTACTGCATAAAAAGCTGAAACATAACCGGAAGACCATGCCCACTGCAGGTTGTAACCACCACTTTTTCCGTCAATATCAAGTATCTCACCAGCAAAATATAACCCTTTTATCCTTTTGTGTTGAAGAGTTTCAAAATCTACATCATCAACTGAAACTCCACCTGCCATAACCTGCGCATTCAAAAAACCATTATGATTTGCAACTGTAAAAGTAAAGGAGTGTATATTATTTATTATTTTCTCAACATCTTTTTCAGTCAAAACATTTATTTTATCGTTCATATTAAAACCGAGAGATTTTAAAAATATTACACCTATTCTTTTGTTTATCCAACCATTGAAAAGAAACTCTAAATCGTAATCACCGAATCTTTTGATTCTAAAAGTTAACTCGTCCTTTATTTCAACATCAGTCATTTCAGGCAAAAGATCTATTAAAATTTTTACTTTTTTATTTTCGTTTAAATTTTTAACCGCTTCTCTACTTATGTTTAAAATTGCGTTTCCACTAATTCCATAATTTGTAAAAAGGATTTCCCCATTCTCAACAAGTGTATTCTTTCCATCAACATTTAAAATTACTCCACATTCCCATTTGCAACCTTCCATACTCTTAAAAGGATCAGTTTCAACCAATCTCAATTGAACAAGTGTAGGAAAAGGTTTTATTATGTTAACATTCAAATCTTTTAATACTCTAAAAAAATTCTCTTCCTTTTTTTTCAAACCAGCAAGCCCACCAGTTGAAAAAATAACTTTAGAACAAAGGAAATTATATCTATTGTCAGCCCTTAAAAGAAATTTTTCATCTTTTTTTTCAATTTTAACTATCTCTGTTTCGGCGTAAATTTTCACACCTCTTTTTGAAGCTCCAAAACGCAACCCATCAACAATTGATGATGCTTGATAACTTGCCGGGAAACATTTTCCATTTTCATCGAAAACTACTCTTATTCCAAGATTTTTGAAAATATTAAGAGTTAAACTTTGAGGACATTTTGAAAAAACTGATTTTAAAATAAGGGGATTTCCATAAAAGTTAGAAAGACATAAGTCTTTGTTGGTTAAATTACATTTTCCATTTCCAGTTTTTAAAACTTTCTTTAAAATTCTATCCTCTGATTCAAAAACAGCAACTGAAAGATCACTTTCATCTTTTGCCACTATTGATGAAAAGATACCTGATGCTCCACCACCAATAATACCAATATCAAATTCTCCGTCTATATTATTATGATAACTGTACATATACTCCTTCTTTTTTTGTTTATTTTACAATAAAAGGATAAATTTATCAAACGAAAGTTTTTAATTTTAAAAATTTTTATCAAAAGTTTGACTATAAAAAATAGCACATATAATCAAAAATATATTGGTCAATTTTTTAATATTGTAATTATCTGTTTTTTACCCATTTTTTCCGTCATTGAAATTGTTTGGCTTTGCTTAAATACTTCTAACTATAGCAACCTTCCTGTTAGCAATTCAAATTATTGTTTCACCTTTGAAAAAATAATTACTAAAAAAAATAAGCAATATCAGATACTTACACCTAAAAAATGTCACACTGTCAAGCACCGTCCCCAAATTTTTTTATTTGATTATGTATATTCCATAAGGCAGTTTTGATATATCTTTTATTTTTTTTCCACTTAAGTCGTAAATATCTCTTCCTATAATATTCTTTTTAAATTCTTTTTGCCCTAAATAAAATATTTTTTTGGCATTATCATTTTTACTTTTTACTAAACTGCTATACCAATTTCCAATAGATGATGGTGCAATATATTCTAAAACATTAAACCCTCGATCAGTTAGATAAAGATAATTATTTGCAACAAAAATACCAAAAGCATCTCCATCTGTAACATAATATACGACCTCAACTGGTTTTGTTGGATTACTTATATCTATAACTCTGCATCCATAGGATGAATTTGTAATATAAGCATAATAATTCAAAGCATATACACAACTTAAATTACTTATTGAATCATAACATCCAACTTCAATTGGAGTTGTTGGATTTGTTATATCTATAATTCTCAACCCATGATTTTCTGTTGCAAGATAAGCATAATCACCTTCAACATATAAATCTAAAGATAAGGAACATTCTGGAGTACTTAAGTATCCAACCTGGAAAGGATTTGAGTAATTGGATATATCTAAAATCCTTAATCCAGAATTATAATCTGAAATATATGCATAATTTCCCTGAACAATAATTTTATTAGCATAACCCGGTGTATCATAATGCCCAACTTCTTGTGGATTTGATGGATCCGATACATCAAGAATTATAATTCCATAGTCATCTTCCGCTACATAAGCATAATCACCTACAACATATAAATCTACAGCCCAACCGGGAGTATCAAAATATCCAACTTCGATTAAATTGTTTGGATCTGAAACATCAACGATTTCGAGTCCATCCCCATCAGCAATATATGCATATTTACCAGATAATTTAACATTAAAAGCCAATTTAGGAGTATCGTAACTTCCAATTTCTTCAATTTTATAAGGATCTCCTACATCGATCAGTTTAATTCCATTTTCCCCATCAGCAACATAAGCGATATTTCCATCAACATACAAATTATAAAAATAGCTTGGAGAAATATAATACCCTAACTCAGTATAAGGATAATGTGCTGTCTCTATTATTCTGAAACCATAATATTCACATACAGCGTATGTATTGTCCCCTGAATGAAATATATTGCATGTGTTTCCTGGTGTTGCATAAGATCCAACCAATGAAGGAGAGGATGGATCACTTGCATCAACTATAATTATTCCATTACCTCCATCAGCAATAAAAACAAATTTGTCAATAAACAAACTATAGGTTAATCCGGGAGTATCATAGTTTCCAACTTCGACAGGACTTCTTGGATCTGAAATATCAATTATTCTAAGCCCAGATCCACCATCTGCAAGATATGCATAATTTCCTGAAACAATAACATCATTTGCAAAACCAGGTGAATCATATGACCCTAAAATTTTGGGTACAGTGGGTTTACTTACATCAAAAATAATAAGTCCAGATACTCCATATGAAAGAAAAGCAACATCCCCGACAACATAAACACTGTAGGCTATATTTGTTCCAACATCATCATAAGATCCAATCTCAATTATGTCTGTTGGTTTTGTAATATCCAATATTCTTAATTCTCCTTCTCCATCAGCCAGAAAAGCTAAATTTTCGTTAGCAACATATACATCGTATGTGTAACCATTTGTGTCAAAAAAACCAACCTTTTTCGGGTTTTTTGGATCTGAAACATCTATCACTATAAGTCCACTATAGCCATCTGCAAGATAAACATAATTGTTAAAAACAAACAATTTATTTGGCGCTTCTTTAGTTTCAAAGTATCCTATTAAACTTGGATTTTGGGGATCATTTATTTTTAGAATTATTAATCCTCTTGTTGCAGCAACATAAGCAAAACTATCAACAACAAAAACATCTTTAAAATCACCAAAGTATGGTAGTTTCGCTAAACTCCTTACATTTAAACTATCAATAGCTAATTTAGAATTGTATCCATCCCAAACATACTCATTTCCCATTTCTTTTCCTATCAACTTTAATCCACTTGAAAAAACAATTATCCCAATAAAAACAATAAAAAGAATAATAGAAAGTTTTCTCATATATCCTCCTTATCACTTTTTTGAGAAATTCCCTCTATCATTACTCCAATCTTTTTACTCCATTTTTTTATTTTATTAAAACAAAAATTGATGTCAATATCTTAAAAACTTTTTTTGCTGTCTATTTTTAAATAAAAGTCCAAGAAATGAAAATTTTTTATTTATTTTAGAAACAACAGATTTAATTGACTGCTCTTCTGCCCTGTTTTTTTCAGCAATTTTTTTATTATTAAAAGTTTGTGCGTTGTAATTCCAATCGAATCAACCTTTCCTGTTAGCATTTCAAATTATTGTTTCACCTTTGAAAAAATAATTACTAAAAAAATAAGCAATATCGGATACTTACACCTAAAAAATGTCATACTGTCAAGCACCGTCCCTTACATAACTTTACCAAGTGCTTTTTTTATGTCATTAAAGATTTTTTCTTCAGACGATAAAAATTTTATACCAATAGATATTGAAGAAGAAGAAATTATAAATATTTTTTTCATTGTTATGTTATATAAAATTAGAAAAAATATACTAATAAAAAAAATCAAAGAGGCAGTAAAAATATTAAATCCATCAGAATCAGAATTAAAAAATAATGATATTATTGCCAAAAGAAATAAAATTATGGCAATAATCAATAATTTAATATTTTTAATTGTAAAAAACCCGATTCCAGATATTTCTTTTACTGGTATAATAGTTGTTCCTTTAGCGAAATTGTTGCCATCCAACGATACCAAATTGTAATTTGAATACACAAATTCGTTAGTAATAATAAGGCTATCATTTAAGTTGTAAAAAATTTTTTCATTATCTTTTAAAAAACCATTATCCACATTATTTTTTACAAAACTATTATTCAAAGAGTTTTCTTCTAAATTTTCCCGAATATTTTCATCATTAACTATACCAATGAAACCACATTGTTTACATTTAAAGGAATCTCCTTTTTTTAAGTAACTAAATTCATTAACAAAACTACAGTTTGGACACTTTACATAAATTTTCATAAAACCTCCTTTTGAATTTTTAATTTTATCTATACCGTGATTCTTATTTTTTTTAAATTCAAACTAGCATCAATAATAAGTAGGGTATTTCCTTTTATCTCTATCCATTTTCTATTTTCGGTTAACTTTTCTGTACTTACTAAAATTGCTTTTTTATCTATAAGCATTTTAGATCGAATTCGAGCATCAGTTTCCTTAGAAAAAAAATTAAATGATTTTGGATCTCTAACAAGATAATTTAGATCCCTATGGTATTTAAACGCATATAAACTCTTTCCATCGGAAAGCAAAAAATTTGCCGCAATGCATTTTTCTTTGATTATATTTTTAACGGCTAACGTTATTCCCTTTATAATATCACTTGTTTTCTCTATTGATTGTATCAAATACCTAAAATAAATCTCTGAATCTATTTGCTCTCTGGTAAAATTCTGGTTGAATGGAGATTTCAACAAACTCATTATTCTTTCTTTGTCTATCGTTCCATTATGCGCAAAAATCCAATTCTTGTAAACAAAAGGATGAGCATTTTCATTTGAATTAACTGACCCTGTAGTTGCTAAGCGAACATGAGCAATAAATATCTTTGCTTTTGTATTTTTAACAAGTTCATCAAATTTACTCGAGTAAAAAGCGTTTTCACCATATTTTTCAACTATCGGCTTAAACCCTTTGTAATATCCTATACCCCATCCATGCGGATTTTTGATACTTTGATTTTTAAACCTATAACTCGCTTTCAACATGGAAAATTCTATGTCAACCTCTTTATTCGCTAACAACCCAAACAATCTATACATAATTTTTTCCTTTTACAAAGTCACAGAGTCAAGCACCGTCCCCAAATAAAATACTTAAAAATATCTTGCAATGTTTATTAAATTTTTGTTCTTTCTGAAACTATTTCATTAGCGATGAGCTCTGCCTGTTTTAGCACAGTTTCGGTAGCAAGGGCTTCCATATCAGGTGGATAACCGTATTTTCTAAGAGTCCTTTTTACTATTACTTTGAGCTTTGCTCTTGCACTTTCTCGTATTGTCCAGTCAATAGAGGTATTCTTTTTTACTCTATCATAAAGCACAATTGCAAGTTCTTTTAACTTTTCCTTTCCCATAAGATCTCTTGCGCTCTTATTGTTAGCAACTGCTGTATAAAAAGCATATTCAAAATCTGTAAGCCCCATCTCTTTGGGTTCTTTGTCAGATTGTTTTATTTCTTTAGCCAGCTTTATTAATTCTTCGATTACTTCGGCTGCAGTGATGATTTTGTTGTTGTATCTTCTTATTAACTCTTCCAATGCCTCCATAAAGGATTTACTCTTAACTAAATTTATCTTTATTCTTCCCTTGATTTCATCGTTTAACAGTTTTTTCAGTGTTTCTATGGCGATATTTTTATGCTTCATTCCTTTGATTTCTTCAAGAAAACTGTCTGAAAGTATTGAAATATCAGGTTTCTTTATGCCGGCTGCATCAAATACATCTATGACACCAGCTGAAATAATAGATTTATCGATAACTTGCTTGATGGCAGTTTCCCAATCCTTCGCATTATTTCCGCCTCCGCTTCGTTCAAACTTAACAAGCCTTGCCTTTACTGCCTGAAAAAAAGCAACCTCTTCTTTAATTTTCAGAGCCATTTGATGGGGGATAGCTATTGCAAATGCTTTTGAAAGGGCTACAACTGCATCTACATATCTTTTCTTACCATCCTCAAGACCCAATATAAAATCTTCGGCTTCTAAAATGATGGAAAGTTTATCCTGTACATTGGCTTGAAAATACCTCTGATAATCAAAGCCAAAAAACATGTTCGTAACTACTTCATATTTTTCAAGCATGATGTTTACTGCTTCTTCCTGTAATTTTGCAGGATCTCCTTTTCCGCCGCTTTCTGCATAAAAAGAGAGGGCCTCTTTTAGATCTGATGCAATGCCAATATAATCAACAATCAACCCTCCTGTTTTATCTTTGTAAACTCTGTTTACTCTTGCGATTGCCTGCATGAGAGTGTGCCCCTTCATCGGTTTATCAATATACATCGTATGAAGACAGGGAACATCAAACCCTGTGAGCCACATATCAACTACAATTACCAATTTTAATTCATCCTCCGGATCTTTGAACCTATCGGCAAGTGTCCATCTTTGTTCCTTTGTGAGATAAAATTGTGCAATATCTGGTTCATCGGATGAAGAAACGGTCATTACAACCTTTATAAAACCTTTCTTCAATTCATTACTATGCCAATGGGGTCTGAGTTTTATTATTTCATTATACAGCTTGACTGCAATTTTTCTTGTCATGGCAACAAACATTCCTTTGCCGTCTAACACCTCGAGCCTCTGTTCAAAATGATTGACTACATCCTGGGCAATTTGCTTTATTCTTTCATTTCCGCCAATGAGATCTTCCAATCTTGCCCATTTTTTCTCTGCTTTTTCAACCTCTGATAAACCAGTTTCTTCAAGTTCTTTTTCAAATTCTTCTAAAATTTCTTTGCCTTCATCTGTGAGTTCTATTTTAACGAGTCTGCTTTCATAATAAATGGGAACGGTAACCCCATCTTCTATGGCCCGTGATATATCGTAAATATCAATGTAGTTTCCAAATACGGCTGGTGTGTTTCTATCCGTTTTTTCAATAGGGGTACCAGTGAAGGCAATAAATGTTGCATTGGGAAGGGCATCCCGCAAATATTTTGCAAACCCATATTTTATTTCCCCGGTTTCTTTGTCAACTTTTGCCTTAAAACCATACTGCGTTCTATGGGCTTCATCTACAATGACGATAATATTCTCTCTTTCTGACAAAGTTTCGTAAATATTGCCATCGTCAGGCCAGAATTTATGAATTGTGCTAAATACAATACCACCTGCATCAACTTTTAAAAGCTTTTTAAGGTGTTCCCTATCCTCGGCTTGGACAGGTTCTTGCCTCAAAATCTGAGTAGATGCGGCAAAAGTATCAAATAGTTGATCGTCCAAGTCGTTGCGGTCAGTAATAACAACTATTGTTGGATTGGCAAGCTTTTGAATAATCTTAGCTGAATAAAACACCATAGATAAAGACTTGCCCGAACCCTGGGTGTGCCAGATAACACCTGCTTTTTTATCTCCTTCTGGTTGCGTTTTCACATCTGGCAAACCATAAGATGCAGGCGATTCTTTTACTTGCCAATTATCTTTGTTTATTCCTATTGCCCTGATTGTAGATTCAACAGCTTTATTTACAGCATAGTATTGATGATAGGCGGCAATTTTTTTGGTGAGTTTTACAATGGTTTGCCCTGATTCATCTTCAGTTTTTGATTTATCAAAGACAATAAAAAATCTTAAAAAATCAAAAAATATGTCTTTCTTAAAAAGCCCTTTTATCAGCACTTCAAGCTGGTTTACTTTGTGAGGGGCTTCATGAGTGCCATCCATCGATTTCCATGCTGTAAATCTATCATAGCCTGCTGACAAACTACCTATTTTTGCCTCAAGTCCATCAGAAATAACTACAATTTCGTTATAGCTAAAAAGTGAAGGTATTGTTTGCTTATAGGTCTGCATTTGATTGTATGCTGATTTTATGGTTGCATTTTCTATTGCGGGATTTTTAAGTTCAAACACAACTAGCGGGATACCATTTACAAAAAGCACGATATCAGGTCGTTTATTGATATTGTTCTCCACAACGGTAAACTGATTTACTGCAAATAAATCGTTATTATCAGGGTTACTAAAATCTATTATTGTTACAATATCTCCCTTTTCTTCACCATTTTTCCTGTATGTTACTCGGATTCCTTCGGTAAGCAGTCTGTGAAATGCTTCATTGTTTGACATTAGATCGGGGTATTGATGTGGGATATGAGAAATTGTTTTGATAGCATCATGTATAGCATCATCCGGAATTTGCGGGTTGATAAGTTTCAAGCTCCTTTCTAGTATATCAAATAATAGGACATCTTCAAAAGATTTTCGCCTGGCGATGCCAACATTACTCTTTTCTGTATCAGGTGCAATATCAGGCCCAAACACATACTCCCAGCCAAGGGATTGGAGAAGCTCCAGGGCAAACTGTTCAAGGGAGGATTCATTGAGGGTATTTTTCATGATATTTATCTCCCTTTATAATGCAAACCAGGCAATTTCATAAAACAACTTATATTTTTTCTTATTCCAGGCATTTGAATATTGCTAGCAGAAAAGAAAACTTGTTTTTTTGCTCTTGTGACTGCTACATAAAAAACGCTTAATTCCTCTAAAAAAGCTTTTTCATTGTAGTTATTTATCTGAATTACACAATTATTCAATTTATCTCTACATTTACTACATAGACTAATCCAGCTAGGGAAAATATCCTGTTCCATATCTGGAATAATAACATAATCCCACTCAAGTCCTTTTGCTGCATGAATAGTTGAAATAATTATCTTTGAATCAAGATATTCCACAAATTGTTTTAATCCATTATGTTCAAAAGTATCTTTAATTAGATTAATCTTGTCTTCAAAAGATAAAAAAGAATAATCAATGAAAACTCTATCCCAAAAGACAGATAAAAGTTGTATTAAAGCATTAATTAGAGGAACATTTTCGTTACTATAAATGGTTTTCATCTTATCTATATGCATTTTTGCACTTCTCTTTGTAATATGCTTATGTTTCTTTAATAATTCAATAAACTCAAATAAGCAATTTCTATTAAATCGTATATATTTTTGGTCATCATCGGTAAACAAACCATAAAAATAAGAAATGTTATTTTTATTAAACTCTTCAGTAATGGTATCTATATTTTTTCCTCTTTGCTTTACAATTATTGCGACATTTGAATCAGGATTTTTATTTAATATTTCAGTTGATTTTTGGACGACATTAATAGCTTCATCATCATGATTTTCAAAAATATTGAATTCAATATTTGCTTGAAAATTATTAGGATTTTGAAAGGGCGTTATTGCATTTTGTCTAATAATTTTATCTAGTTGAAGCATATTATGATTGTCTGCAAATCTATAATTTTTATCTAATTGAATTTTCCGCATTTTAAATATCTGTTCAGCACTACCTAATAAATTAGGTACTGCTCCTATAAAACCATAAATGCGTTGTAATGAATCCCCAAATAATATTAATATTGTCTTTTCTGTTACTAATTCTTTCAAAAGCCAATAACTTAACAAATTCGTATCTTGAAATTCATCAACCAAAATAACGGTAAAATATTTGTTGTAGAATTTTAAAATATTTGGAAAGTCGCAGAACAATTTTAATGTTAAAGTTAAAATTGTATTAAATGGAATCATATTTTTATTAATAAATATAGAAGAAACTAAGCTATTATACTTGCTAATATTATCCTCTAAAAACCTTTCATTAATATTTTTAACAGAATTATTAAAATCTGTTATGAACTTTGCTTCTTCGTATGATAATTCTCTGGTATTTTCCATAATTTTTTGTATATCGCTATCATCAAAGGATTGCAAATCATCCAAATTTGATAAATTTTGGTGGATTATTGAACCATATTTTTTTAATATAGAACGGCAAAACCCATGATAATTTGAAACAAATATTTTTTCTTTTATATTTATTTTCTTATCGAAGTCACCTAATAGTTCTGGTACATTGTTAATGATGTCTTTTTTAATTTTATAGGCTGCATTTACACTAAATGTTAAAGCTAGTAATCTTTTTGGTGTTGGAATTTGATTAGTGGCTATCATATAAGCTATTTTGCTAACCATTGTATGAGTTTTCCCATACCCAGCAGGAGATTCTACCAACAACCTAGTGTCAGTAGAAAAAATAACCTCTAACTGTTTTTCATCTTGTTTGTGTTTTTCGTTTATTTTTTTTCTAACGTTCTCTATTAATTCATGACTCAACATAGTTCTTTGCCTTTTTAATTACATCTTTATAAACATGCGGAATATCTCCCTCATCTAAATGCATTCCAATTAACCCTCCTAATGATTGGGATTTATTAATGGAAAACCAAGTTACATAATATAATTTTAAATAAGCCAAATTATTTCTGTCTATAGTAGAAAGTTTTAGATTTTCAGTAAAAGGTTGGGATAAATATCCATATTTTTCATAAGCCCTTTTATTGATCGCTTCTTTTTTTAGTTCTCTATTTTCACCCTGGGAATCATACTTCTTAACTATATTTCTCAATATTTCTTCTTTTCTTTCATCAATTAAAAACATTAACTCATCTTCAAAGTCTTTTTTTGAGGTTTTAAAAAGATTATCATATTGTGTGGGCGAATCATCACTATCTTTATCAATAATACCAACCGCCGGAATTCCAAATCTTTCTAATAATTCCAAAAGCGGTTTTATTGCTTCCTTCCCAGTTGCTTTGATAACTGAAATACCAAAATTATCAAAATCAACACCTATTTTTAATCCAAAATAAGGAAGGCATCCAAATTCAGAATCTCCTTCTACAAGTATAGCACATCTTGAAAAAAAAGCTTCTTTAATAAACGGAAATTGAAGTAATAAATGCTTTTCTAGTTGTTCATCAAGATTAATATTACATCCAGAAACTATTTTTGTGGCATTGCCATCTTTATGCAATCTAATAATCTGTCTATAGTCATTCAAAATGATGTTAGGAGAATGAGTGACTACTATTATTTGACCAATAAAACAGTCAATACCAAATAATTCTTTTATCAATGATCTGAAATCGGGATTATCATTATTTAATATTTCATTTAAATATTTTATAAGAGAACGTTGCATGTAAGGATGTAAATGTATTTCTGGTTCATCTAATCCAAGTATCAATGATATTGATTTTTCACCATTTTCTTCATTATCAAAGATAATTCTATCACCACGTTGATCTATAATAAATTGTAGTTTGTCAATAATTGCCAAAGTAACTAATAATAAAAACTGAACTCCATATCCACTTTTCGTTAGCCCAATCCCTTGTTTGTCTTTTAAAATAATTAATTTAGGAATTAAATCCAAAATATTATCATCTACATCAGCTATTAATTTATAATCTTTTATTGTTTTTACTTTTACTAGTTTTGAATTAATATCTTTTAATAATTTTTGAATTTCTCTATAGTTAATTATATTTTCTTTTGTAATGCTTTTATTAGCTAAGAAATCTTTAACTATCTTTGTCAAAAATTTTCCAACCCCTCTATTTTTATCAAAATTTATTTCAGATATTGGATTTCTTAATGAATCATAAAAAATATAATTTAGTCCCCTTATATTTGTATATGAAATACATGTTTTAGTTTCTTTATGGTAAAATTCAATATTATCATCTGGAGTAGGTTGTGTACATACTATATTTATTATTGAGTAGTCGTGCAAGTCAAACAGATCTTCAAAAAGTCCAATTTCTACATCAGCCAATTTCAGTTGAAATTCAACGTTGATAGGCTTACTTATATCTGAAAAATCATCTATTGTGAATGATCTTTTAGTAAAAACAATATTAAGAAGATCAAGAATATTTGACTTTCCCAAATTATTATCCCCGACTATGAAATTACAGGTTTCATTAAATGAAATCTCTATATTTTCAAAATTCCTGAAGTTTTCAGTTTTTAAGTATTTTAGCTTCATACTTCTCTTTTACCTCCTTTTTAAAATTTCACCCGCACCTCACCGCTCATCAGCTTTGGTAATATTGTATCCCTCAGTTTCAAAACACTGAACAACTTCATCGATTATTTCCTTTTGAAGTATTGATACTTGCAATGCAGATCTTAATAATTTCCGTACAAAGTTTGTTTAGATCAGAAAATTTGCTTTCGCCTATATAGCCACTGTCTTTTAACAATGACAACCAATAGTCTGTTTCATTAGCTTCTTTCAGTGCAATACTCAATTTACTGATAAAATCAGCTTTTGATTGTGCATATTCCGATTCTCTGATTATTGCTCCAATGGATGTTCCTGAACGAAGTATTTGTTTGCTTAATATATATTCTTTCTTTTGCTCAATTAATTCTTTGCTTAACTCCACAATTTTCAAAGCAAAAGCATAAGTCTTTTCTCGAAGTACATTCTTCCCATTATTCATCATTCTCTGTCCCCTATTCACTATTCATTATTCACTATTCATTATTCATTATTTTGACTTCTCCGCTCATCAGCTTTGGTAGGAGTGTATCTCTTAGTTTTTCAAGGGTTTGGATTTGTTTTTTATTATGCAATATTTTTTTATACATTGGGCCTAAAGACATATCGTATTCATCAAGTTTTTCTTTCGGTGGTAGCGCAAAAGATAAAAAATCAATACTACTGCTTGCGTGTAAAATTGTTGTTCCTTCTGCGTGCATGTTTATTTCATCTTGAATTTCTTCACTAATAAATATCTGATGTTTTAACCAAAGTTTATTATAAATTTCATCTTTTGAATATATTTTTCTAATTCCTGATGAATAGCAACCTTCTATGCCAAATGAAACTCTGCCAACTGTTCCATCAAAGGAAACTAAAATATCATCAAATTTGCAAATGCTATTTCCAACTAAATCTTTTTGAATATAAACATTAGCTTTATTATCCAACATATCCCCAACCCTTATAAATCTAATGGCATCAATACTTGGAATTTCTAAATAGTTTTTGCTTCCTGGTTCTATACCTTTTTCAAAAATATAAATATCTTTTAATTTTCCCTCTTCCCACCCCTCTGGCAATCCATCTTTGGTTGGCTCAATAAACCACTGCCTGAACAAAGTCATTGCCATTTCTTCCAGTGTTTTATTTTGACGGTGGAGAAGCTCGATTTTGTCATCGAGCGAGGAGAGAACTTCGGCTATAGCCTTTTGCTCGGGGAGAGGGGGGAGGGGAATATATAAAGAGTAAATATCTTCTCTACTCAAACCAGGAACTGCACTATGAGAATTGATCTCGTTTAATCTTAAAGTTTTCAACAGATAATAAAAGAAAAAAATATCATTATCATTTTTTAACTTTAAATAATATGTTGTATCTATTGGGTAAAAATCGGTCTTTGATAAATTAACTTCTCCGACAGAACCTTTTCTACCAATAATTACGCCAGGTCCTTTTACTAAATAATTATTATGAAAACCTATTATTCCACTCGAGCCATATACAGGGTAAATTCCATTTTTTCTTTCTTTTTCTGTTAAACCTTTACCATACAATAACTCTATTTCATCCCCCAGCTTTACCCACTTCCAGCCCTTTGGTAGTGTATCACTCATAGTTTAATCTCTCTAAAATTTTTAATCCGTCTTTATTCATTTTAGAAAAAGCAAAAAGCTTTTTTCCTAAATCTTTTAATGATGCGCCAATGTGATAAATTTCATTTTCATCAATGATCAAAAATCTATCGTGAATGTTTTTAACTTCTTTGATTTCAATAGCAGGATATTGACTATTGTGCTTTTCTAAATCAAGTTGAAGTAATTTTGTAATTTTATTTACTATAATTAGCGATTTTACATTTGCATTTCTTTTTGTTAATAGTGCCAAAACAGTATCATCTATGTAATTATCTACCAAAATTATGGATTTTTTTGCAGAACGGATAATATCAGATACAAATTTATAAGCATCAAATATTTGTCCATCAAAGAATATCCCCTGAGACGAAATTTTCCCTTTATTTTCCAGCGCATTGAAAACTTCATCAAATTTTTTGTCATGTTCAATGAGTTTGTATTCTGCTTTTTCCAATCTTACGAAAATTTCAGCGTTATTGAGTATAAATTTTCTCATTGCAACAAATGCCTTCATTATTTGAATGCTTACTTCCACTGCTGTTTTGCTTTTTAAAACAGCAGATAGCATAGCAACACCTTGTTCAGTAAAGGCATTAGGAAGGTATCTTCTGCCGCCCCAACTTGAGGTCACAAATTGTGACCTCAAGTTTTCATATTCTTCTTCAGTTAATTGAAACATAAATTCATCGGGGAAACGCTCTTTGTTTCTTTTTACGGCTTGATTAAGCGCTTTTGTTTCTACTTCATATAGTTTTGCTAAATCTTCATCCAACATTACATGAACACCACGCAAAGTATAAATTCTATTCGTTATATCTTCTACTTTAACAATTCCTTTTCCTTCCATACATCCTCATTATTCATTGTTCATTATTTATTTCTTACCAAAAGATAAAAAGCTAAACCCCGTTTGGTTAATTTAAACTTTTGCTTAGGACTATTGGGTTTATCTTTAATAGTCCATTCTATCAATCGGTATTCTTGCAATTTTGATATAGCAAGCGTAAATAAAGACTCTTGCTGTAGCTCTTGCTGCAACTCTTGCTTCTTAAAATCGGGTTTAGAAGGATTTTGATATATTTGTTCGTATTCATTCATAATTGTTCGTAATCGTTCATAATCGTTCGCATTAGTTTGCAATCGTTCGTAATGAGTTTCTTTAAATGATAAAGGAAAGGTTTCTTTAAACTCCAGCCTTCTTCCTTCGGGTTGTTTTATAATCTCTTCAATTTTCATTATCGTCCTCTGAGTTTTTCAAATCCACCTCCCCCAGCTGCTTCACCCACTTCCAACCTTAGTGTTCATTATTCATTGTTTTTTTCACAACTTTTCAAAATCAATCTTTTTCAATTCTTTTTGTAAAAAACCATATTTATACAAAGTTTTATCATGGAATAAAATTCTACCTATAATTATGTCTTTATGAGTATTAAAAAGCTTACCATAATCCTTTATTATTTTTAAAATCTTTGAGGGGTTTTTGTCAGGAATTGAATTTAATTCACCAATTATCTTATTATAATTTTCATAAGATAAAAGAAACTCTTCAGCAAATTTATCAGCTTCAATTTCTTCTTTATGCTTACTTTTAGTATTTTCTATTTCTTCAAGAAATATATCTTTTTTACTACTATGAAAAATAATATGACCAAATTCGTGAAAAAGAGAAAACCAAAAAATATCGTATCTTTTAAATCTATCTGTTATCTGTATAACAGGGTTATCATTTATCCATCTTACAACGCCATTAATTGATGTATTTGGTAATGCAGGTGTGAAAATAATTTTTACTCCAGCAGAAAGAGAATATTCTTTAATTTTTTCTAAAAAATTCTCGCTTTCTTTGTTCATTATGTCTTTTAAATTCTTTAGTATCTTTCTTAATTTTGCTTTATTAAAGGGAGGTGCATCTATTTTTGAAGCTTCGATTTCTCCTATTCTTAAAAAGGCAGATAACGAATGCGGGTTTTTAGACTTTTTAAGAGAAATCCTAAAAAGTACAGGCAACTGCTGATTAAGATATATTTCTTCCCATGCTTTTGAATTTGATATATCAAAAAAAGATAATAAATTTTTAGCTTTTTCTATTGCATCTTTTGTAAAATCTACATATCCTAATTTTGCGAGATCGTTATAAGGAAATTTTTTACTCCATTCTATTGATTCAGTTAGTTCTTTTTTTTCTTTTTCCCTTGCCACATACTCATTATAATTAGCCTGCTTTGCCATCCAAAAACTTGCCGGAATTTTTAACACTTTTTCAAACTGGACAGCCATTTCCGGAGTAATAGAACTTTTTCTATTTAATACATTGGAAATAGTTTTGATAGGTTTACCAGTTCTAATAGCAAACTCTTTTGGTGTTATTTTTAATTCTTCTAATTTTTCTCTCAGGGTAACCCCTGGATGTATAGCATAGTTTGTTTTTAATTCATTTTTCTCAATCATTTTTGCACTCCTTAATGATAATCTACAATCTCTATAATCTCAACTATGGTAATTTCTGAATATATCAAATTATCATTATCGTCTATAGGTAAAGTATCATTAGCAGGTCTATATATGAGTCTATACGGCTGTACCAGATTACATGCAAATTGACCTTTCCTGTCTCCTGTCAGAGGATGATGATTTCCTGGTAATTTCATAAGAATTTCTAAGTTTTCAGCAGATTTCATATCATCTATTCTCTGCATAATTTTCCTAGCCATTTTAGTTCCATATTTTTTTATTATTTTACTTTTATCTTCTAATATCTTTCTTAATTTTTTATTATTTACATTTATATCCATATTAAGTATAACTCATCAAAACAAAAAGTCAATAAATTTTTAACACTATCTGTTAAAACTTTTTTGAAATATAATTTTCGTGCATGTAAATCGAATAGTAATGCCTTATTCAGTGAAATCATATGAAAGGTATCTTCTTTTACTCCAATTCCATAAAGTTTTGTCAAACCACTTATAAGCATAACTTGAAAGCCTCAAAGAGTAAATTATATTAGTTATATACTACACAGTAATAACTACATTTCCTTCAATATCATCCTCATTGTTCATTATCCATATCTATTTTCAATAGATTTTCAAGAATAAGTTTATTCAGCCTTTCCTCTTCTTTTATCTGTTCTTCAAATTCAATCTTTAATTTATTAAATCTTTCTACAAAATCAAAATCATCCTCTTCGTCAGGAAGCCCAACATACCTACCTGGAGTTAAGACATAATCTAAATTTTTTACCTCCTCTAAAGATGCAGACTTGCAAAAACCTGCCAAATCCTGAAAATTTCCATCGTCCCCTTTTTGCCATTCATGATAGGTGTCTGCAATTTTTCGTATGTTATCAGGTTTTAAAATCCTTGTTCTTCTGTTTATAAGTTCTCCCAAGTCGCGGGCATCGATAAAAAGAATCTGACCTTTTCTCTTCTTATCTCTATTGATAAACCACAAACAAGCAGGAATGCCAGTATTCAAAAATAATTTAGCAGGCAAATTTACTATACATTCTACTAAATCAGCCTCTATCAAGTTTTTTCTAATCTCATACTCTTCTTTTGTTTTAGAAGTTAAAGAACCTTTGGCAAGAACAAACCCTGCCTTTCCTTTGTTGTTTAAGTGATGAATAAAGTGCTGAATCCATGCATAGTTTGCGTTTCCTGTTGGCGGTATGCCATATTTCCAACGGACATCGTTTCGGATCAATTCTCCGCTCCAATCACTATCATTAAAAGGTGGATTGGCAATAACAAAATCGGCTTTTAAGTCTTTGTGAGCATCGTTCAGAAACGAACCTTCAGGGTTCCACTTCACTTGCGATGCATCGATCCCTCTAATGGCAAGGTTCATTTTGCAAAGCCGCCAGGTTGTTTGGTTGCTTTCCTGACCATAGATGGAAATATCATTAATTCTTCCCTGATGCTCTTGTACAAATTTTTCAGATTGAACAAACATCCCCCCTGAGCCACAGCAAGGGTCAAAAACCCTGCCTTGATACGGCTCAAGCATTTCAACCAAGAGCTCAACAACACTTCTTGGTGTGTAGAATTGTCCACCCTTTTTTCCTTCTGCCAAAGCAAACTGACCTAAAAAATATTCAAACACATGCCCCAATATATCGGCGCTTCTTTCCTTTGCTTGGTCGAAAGCAATGTTGCTAAAAAGATCGATTAGCCCCCCAATGCTAATGGGATCGATATTCCCTTTAGCATAAACTTTAGGCAATACTCCTTTTAGCGATGGGTTTTCTTTTTCAATTAGTTCCATCGCTTCATCGAGTATTTTTCCTATTTCAGGTTTTTTGGCATTTTCCTTCAGATATTGCCATCTTGCTTTGGGTGGGACATAAAAGACATGTTCGGCTTTATATTCATCTCTATCTTCAGGATCAGAATATTTATAATCACCTTCGTGTTTACTTATCTTTTCGTATAAATTTTCAAAGGCATCTGAAATATAGCGAAGAAAAATAAGTCCCAGCACTACATGTTTATATTCCGCTGCATCAATATTTTTTCTCAATTTATCTGCAGCTTTCCAGAGTTGTTGTTCCAAAGATTCTTCACTATTATTCTTTTTTGCCATAATCAGATCTCCTTAAAAATATTAATTCCTCCCTGGGGACGGTGCTTGACAGTGTGACACTTTTAGGAGTAAAACTGTTTACGAAAAAATCAAAAAATCTTTTTAAAAACGATTGAAATAAAAAATATAAATCTATGGGAAGGGTTTTTCTTTTTCTATTTTCCATCAACCTTTTCCCTCATCAATATTCCCTACAAAATTTTTAAAAAATCAAAAAATTTTTCAGCAAAAAATAATTTTTAAATTTATTAAAAACTATTTTCCTGAAAGTTCCTTTTCAACTCTTTTTTGAAATTCGCTGTTCACAGAATCTGTAAGTGCCGCTGCTATCCATTCGAACTCATCCTGTGAAATGTTGTATTTTTTGTATATTCCTTGCTCTATATTATCCCAACTATTTTTTATACTTTCAAACTCTTTTTTTATCTTTTCACCTTTCTTATCAAGATTTTCCATATCATTATCTGTAAGGTTGTATTTCTTCTTGAACTCTTCAACATTTTTGCTCATCTTCTCAATTTCCATAGTCAACTCTTTTGCAACATTTATGTATTTTCCAATCTGCTCCTCTGTTATCTTGTTATCAGCTGGTGGAACGAATGAACTTTTTGGATTAACCTCTTCTTTCATCTCCCTTTTTCCTATATCTTTAGCATTATCTGTTGGTGTGCAGGAAATTATCAAAAGGGTTATCAAAATTACAAAAAATATTTTCTTCATTCTTCCTCCTTTAGTGCTTTCTAACTATATCTTTAACTTTCATCAACCTTGTAAGGTTGGATCTTTCTATCTCTGCAAGTTTCATTGTTATATACTTTATCGTATCTTCAAGTGTAGGTATAAGTTTATACTCCAAAGCGTTAACTCTTCTTCTTGTTTTGTCTATCTCATCTGCAAGAAGTTGAACTTTTTTCTCCATCTGGGCAAGGTTAATCAAAGTATCAAGGAATTTTTCAAATTTCAAAAGTGCAAAATCCATTTCTCCAGATGTGTTCAAAAATCCGTAACAGATTATATCTCCAGATACTTCTTTTTTAAACTCAGGAATTTTTACTGACATCAAACTTTTTGTTTCAACAAGTATGGAAACTTCTTTAGTCGGAAGAGACAAAGATTCTTCCATCTGTTCCTTTCCAAGTTCACTCTGGGCAAGAACAAAAGATTGTAGAATAGATTGGAATTCTCTCTCTATCTCTATCCTTTTTGCTTTAACTTCCTCTATCTGAGAGAGCATCTGTCTCATCAATTCATCCTGTTTATCCTTCAAAAGTTTATGCCCTCTTCTTGCTATTTTCACTCTTTTTTTGAGTTTTTGCAACTCCATTCGAGTCGCATTAACATTCATTATCATCATTCAACCTTTTTATAGTATTTTTCAATGTTTTCGTCTCTAATCCTCTTTAACTCCTCTTTCGGGAAGATTGAAAGGAGTTTCCATCCAAGATTCAATGTCTGCTCTATGGTTCTGTTTTCATAATCTCCCTGAGAAATATACTGCTCTTCGAAATCCTGTGCAAATTTCAAATAAACTTTATCCATATCTGTCAAAGCACTCTCTCCAAGAATAACGGCAAGTTCCTCAGCCTCTTTTCCTCTCGCATATGAAGCGTATAACTGGTTGAAAAGATCCGCATGATCCTCTCTCGTCTTTCCCTTTCCAATACCTTTATCTTTCAACCTCGAAAGAGAAGGAAGGATATCAACTGGTGGAGAAACCTTTTTTCTGTTCAAAGATCTTGAAAGAATTATCTGTCCTTCTGTAATATAACCTGTAAGGTCTGGTATAGGATGTGTTTTATCATCCTCTGGCATAGTCAAGATTGGAATCATCGTTATCGATCCCTTCTTTCCTTTTATCCTTCCAGCCCTTTCATATATTGTAGAAAGGTCTGTGTAAAGGTATCCTGGATAACCTCTTCTTCCGGGAACCTCTTTTCTTGCTGCGGATATTTCTCTTAGCGCTTCACAATAGTTTGTCATATCTGTCAAAATTACAAGAACATGCATATCATGTTTGAATGCTAAAAACTCAGCTGTAGTTAGAGCAACTCTTGGTGTTGCAATTCTTTCTATAGCAGGGTCATCGGCAAGGTTTAAAAACAGAACAGCTCTTGTTATAGCACCAGTCTTTTTGAAATCATCTATAAAAAATTGTGCTTCTTCAAAAGTTATACCCATCGCTCCAAAAACAACAGCAAACTGCTCATCCTTTCCAAGAACTGTAGCCTGTCTTGCTATCTGTGCAGCCATCTTGTTATGTGGCAACCCACTACCTGAAAATATTGGTAGTTTTTGTCCCCTGACAAGAGTGTTTAGTCCATCTATAGTTGATATACCTGTTTGGATGAACTCGTTTGGATAATCTCTTGCAAAAGGATTTATAGGTGCTCCATTTATATCAAGGTTCTCTTCAGGTATTATCCTATCATTTTCAGTTTTTGGTTTTCCAAGTCCATTGTAAACTTTCCCAAGCATATCCTTCGAGACACCTATATTTATTCCATGTCCAAGAAATCTTGTTCTCGTCTTATCTATATCTATACCTGTTGTCCCTTCAAACACCTGAACAAGTGCCTTATCCTGATTGACCTCAAGGACTTTTCCATTCTTCTTGCTTCCATCAGGTAGTTCTATCTCAACAAGTTCCTCATATTTCACACCACTTACTCCCTCAACAAGGATAAGTGGACCCATTATGTTAACAAGACCTTTGTATTCCTTTATCATTCAAACTCCTTTATACATTTTTCAAAAGATTTTCAAATTCCTCATCTATCTCTTTCTTTATCTGTTCAATGTTTTCTATCTTATCTATAGGAGTATATTTCATCCTCGCTATCCTGTCTCTTACCTTCATATTTTCTATATCAACTATGTTAACTCCCTTCTGAAGGTAATCTTTTCCCTTTATATAAAAATATTGGATAACATCGATCATCTTATGCTGCTTATCCATCCTTGAGTATGTGTCTATCTCATGGAAAGCATTCTGATGTAAAAAGTCCTCTCTTATCATCCTTGCAACGAGAAGTATCAACCTGTCAGTTCCACTCAAAGCGTCAACTCCAACAAGTCTCACTATCTCTTCAAGTTCAGATTCCTCTTCAAGTAATCTCATAGATTTTCCCTGCAACTCGAAATAATCTTCAGCAACATTTTTAATGATGTAATCTTTTATGTTATCTATATACAAAGAATATGAGTTCAACCAAGATATTGCCGGGAAATGTCTTCTGTAAGCGAGCTGTGCTTCGAGAGACCAGAAAACTTTTACAACTCTCAAAGTTGCCTGAACAACCGGATCTGAAAGGTCTCCACCCGGTGGCGATACTGCACCTATAACTGTCAAAGCACCTTCCCTTTCCTCTGTTGATAGGCATCTTACTCTTCCAGCTCTCTCGTAGAATGATGCTATCTTTGCTGCAAGGTAAGCTGGATAACCTTCCTCACCAGGCATCTCCTCAAGTCTTCCAGATATCTCTCTCATCGCTTCAGCCCATCTTGATGTTGAATCAGCCATAAGAGCAACAGAGTATCCCATATCTCTAAAATATTCAGCAATGGTAATTCCAGTGTAAACTGATGCTTCCCTCGCTGCGACAGGCATGTTGGAAGTGTTCGCTATAAGTGTTGTTCTTTTCATCAAAGGTTCACCAGATTTTGGATCAACAAGTTCTGGAAACTCTAAAAGAACATCGGTCATCTCGTTTCCTCTCTCTCCACAACCTATATAAACTATAACTTCAGCATCAGCCCATTTTGCAAGTTGGTGTTGTATAACAGTTTTACCTGAACCGAATGGACCTGGAACACATGCTGTTCCACCTTTTGAAATTGGGAAAAACATATCTATAACTCTTTGACCTGTAAACATCGGGACTGTTGGGGGAAGTTTTTCAAGGTAAGGTCTCGGTTTTCTAACTGGCCATTTCTGGATCATACTTATTTTATACTCTTTCTCCTTATCTTTCAAAACTACAACAGTATCTTCAACTTTGAACTCACCTTCCTTTATCTGGACAACCACTCCTGAAATTTCTGGTGGAACCATTATGTAATGTTTTATGAGTGTAGTTTCCTGAACATAACCGAGTTTATCTCCCTCTGAAACTTTATCTCCCTTTTTTACAAGTGGATTAAATTTCCACTTCTTTTCTCTGTCGAGAGAGTTTGTTTGAACTCCCCTTGTAATGAAATCTCCAACCTTCGAATAAATTTTATCGAGAGGCCTTTGGGTTCCATCATATATCGATTCTATAAGTCCGGGACCAAGTTCAACTGAAAGTGGTGCACCTGTTGGATATACAGGTTCTCCAACTCCTATTCCAGATGTTTCCTCATAAACCTGAATGTATGCTGTTTCACCATTAAGTTCTATGATCTCGCCCATAAGTTTCATATCTGAAACGAGAACAACATCATACATCTTTGCCCCGAGCATGTTGTCTGCAACTACGAGAGGTCCGGCAACTTTAATAATTTTTCCTATTTTTTCCATAAAAACTCCATTATTTTTCTTTCATAACATCTACACCAACAGCTTTTATTATAGACTTTCTCAAAAGTTCTATAGCGTAATCGTTTCTCTCTTTAAGACCTGGAAGAACAACTATAGATGGCAATGGTAAAGATAAATATTTTTTTATCTGATCATCAAGATTTTTGGCAAGGGATTCTGTTATGAATATTATCCCATAGCCTGATTTCACAAGTTTATTCAAAATTTCACTTGCTTGATCAACCTTCTCAACAGGGAAAACATCAACACCTATAGCTTTGAAGATAAGCATCACATCGTTTTCACCTATTGCTCCGATTTTCGCCTTATTCATAATTGTGGTATCCTGTTTCGTATCTTATCCTTAGGAATATTGTTGACAACGCCGGTAAAAATTATGTTTAAAGACCTTGCTTCAAACCTTTTTCTTATAAAAAAGAAAAGTATCCTTTCAAGTGTTGGTAAAAACTCTTCAGATTGTGAAAGGAAATCCAAAACGAATTTCTCTTCATTCTTTTCAAATGAAGTAAAGGTCTTTTCTGAGAAAGCAAGAAATGCTCCTTCCATTATCATCCTAACATATATACTCTTTTCAAGAACACTTGCAAAATAGTCAAGATTCTCATCATCAAACTCTTCATAAAATTCAAGAGGCAAATAACCTTCAGGATAGATGAAATCCTTTGCTTTTATCTTCATAGAAGCAATCTTTACCCTGTAAACATTCTTTATGTTCAACATATCAACTCGATGTCTGAAAAGTTTTAAGAGTAGCTCTGATCCTGACAAACTGATAAAATTCAAAAGTTTTTGAAAAAATAACTGCTCAAGTTTCAACTCTACTATCCTAAGATTTTCTCTGTTTGGCTTAAAAGAGTAAGCGTATTCAAGAACATCCTTGACATTCCCATCAAGTTTTTCAAAATTCCCTGACTCATAAGATTCTTTCAAACTATCATAAGAGTATGTCGAGTGCAGGAAAATATCTTTAAGGTCTTTACCTAATATTGTTGACTTAACAACAACTTTAACATTGTGAATATCCCTATCGAGGATAAGGAAATTTATTAGTTTTTTATCTTTTTCGAGAAGATTCTTTTGCAGGTAATCTATAGTCAAATAATTCTCTTTCTCTATTACAATAGAAAAATCTTTCTGTTTTTTAAGATCTTCAATATAGATGGAATAATATGTGTCTGAAAGATTTTTTACAAACTCATCGAAAGAGTTTGAGAGTATCAACCTTTCAAACTGATCCTTTGAAAGGAATTCTCTTTCTCTCTGAACAAGTTCACCAAAGTTGAAAAGGTATTCTGTATTTTCTTTCAATTTAGCTTCAAATGAGCTCAAAGATTCTCCTCTTCAAAAAGTTTTTTGTTTGTTTTAAGGTAAAGATCATCATATAGAAAATCAAACTCATCTTCGGGAGATATTATGAATACAGTTTTGTTTGAAATTATCTTTAGACCTTTTTCAAAATCTGGTTCTAAGGAAGATTTTTTCAATTTCTTGGATAACTCTTTTGTAATAAAATTTTCATCTATCCTTTTTTCATTTTTCCCTATTATGAACTCTCCAACTTCTATTTTCTCTTTCTTAAATGATTTTTTTACAAATTCTTGAAATCTTTTTTCATCAAGATTTTTTATCTCTTCTCTTAATTTTAAAAGTATATCCTCTATATGTTCTTTCTTTCTCTTTAAAACTTCCTGCTTTAAAAGAGATTCTTTTGTATAGAATGTGTTTGAAAAAGTTTCCTTACAAACCTGTTCAGATTTGGCTTTATAACTTTCCAATATTTTTTTTGCTTTCTCTTTAGCATCATTTAGGATCTTTTCTCTCTCTTCTTTCGCTTCATTTAAAATTTTTTCCTTTTCAACCAAAGCATCATCTATTATCTTTTTGGAAAGGTTATCTAACTGAGTCATAATTCCTCTTATAGTTTTACAGCGTTAATTAAGAAGAATGAAACAAGCAAACCTAAAACAGCGTATGTTTCTATCAAAGCAGCATGTATAACACCCTTCATCGACTGATCAGCCCTTTTAGCAACAAGTGCAACACCTGCAGCACATGTTTTTCCCTGATATATAGCAGAGATCAAACCTGCAATTGCAACTGGTAAAGCAGCTATGAAAAGTGATAGTCCCTGATTGAATGTTGTAACCAAACTCAATTTTCCAAGTATCAAAAATGCACCAACGAATCCATAGAAACCTTGTGTTCCTGGAAGAGCAACAAGTAAGAACAAAGCACCAAACTTTTCTGGTGATTCGGAAAGAACTCCATCAGCCGCTTTTGCTGGATAACTTATTCCAAAAACTGATCCTATACCTGCAAGTAATGCTGAAATAGCGGCACCAAGCAAAGCAAAAATGAATCCCCATGGGGAAGATTTTACAACTTCTGTTGCAGTGTTAACAACATTTGTGGTATCTACCTGAGTAAAAACTGATTGTAACAAAATAAGGTTATTCATCATTCCTCCTTAATCCTCAATTATTGTTATATATTTGTATTCTTCTTTGAACTCTCTGAAAGGAATTCCTCCACCTGTGTAAAATTTGTTGAAGAATTCAACAAAATGTAACCTTAATGTGTGAACGAAACCACCCAAAAGGTTTATTGCAAGATTGAAAAGATGTCCAAAAAGTAAAACTATTACAGTTAAAATTGGTCCCAAAAATTTTATTCCAGACATAGAGAATGCTATCTTATTTATAGCAACACCTATTCCAGCACTCGTAAGACCTAAAGCCATCAACCTTATGTATGAGAGTATATCTCCAACATAGGAGGAAAGACCACCAACAATGGTTGCATTCAAAATTCCCATAAAGATTCTCATAACCCAACTTTTTTCATTTCTGTTTGAGAAAATAATTATTATTAAGGCTGAGATCAAAGTTACTAAAGCAAGTATTTTTACAACACCCATAGAAATAAGAGGTTTTGTAACTATGTTCATACTGACAGCCATCTCTGTTCCAAGGAACATTAGTATCACAGAACCTATATAGGTTATCCAAACGAAGCTATCGAAGAATGCTGTTTGATAATCTTTTTTGAAAAAGTTATCGAAAAATTTTATCGAAAGTCCAAACATTATGTGAAAAACTCCAAGAAGTAAAGATAGTCTAAAAAAGTTCATAGCACCTTCAAAGGTGTTAACAGGATCTCCAAGAAGTGCAACTTTGGATGTATATTTCCCAAGATTTATGTAATTTGGAAGATCTCCAAACCAACCCGAGAATAGCGCTCCCATTATAAAAGTCCAAAAACCTCCATAAAACATAAGTTGTATAAGTCCACCTCTCGTTTTTGGAATTTTTATTAAAAGTACCAAAGTCACTATCATAAGTATCAAACCGTATATAGCATCGGTTATACATAAACCAAAGAACAATCCAAAGAAAACACCTATAAATGGTGTAGGGTCTATCTCATAATATCTTGGAACACCAAACATAGATGTGACCATTTCAAAAGGTTTTATAGTTTTTCTGTTTTCAAGTATGATGGGGGGCTCTTCACCTTCAGAAAGATCAATTTCAAATATCTCAATGTATTGAAAATCCTCTTTAAGTTTTTTTATCTTTTCAAAATCTTCCTGTTTTATCCAAAGCGTATAGAAAGATGTTTTCTCAGTTTTAAATGAATCGAAAAATATATCGTAAATCTTTTCCTGTTCTAAAGAGTATTCCAAATATACTGTTATATCCTTCTCATATTTTTCCATCAAAATCTTTACCTTTTCAGATAATTTTTTCTGATCATCTTCAAGATGTTTTATTTGATCCCTCTTTAAAAGTATGTTCTCTTCAATAGTTCCACTCATATTCTCAAAAACAGCATTTTCAAATGCTGATTTTAAAAGCAACTCTTCAACACTATCCTTTTCCGAGTTAAGATAACCTATAATGTAATAAGCAAAATCTCTATCATAGTACAACTCTTCAATTGATAAATTTTTTCCTTCAAAACTCTTTTCAAAATCCTCTTTTTTTATATTCTTTAAATTTATCTTTCCAAGAAGGAGAGTATAATTTCCAAAATCTTTTAAATCTTCAAGTTTCCCTGTATAAACATTCCAAACTGCAAGATGGTTTATTTCACCTTTCAGATTTTTTATCTTCGAATTTATCTCTTCTATTTTTTTATCAGTATCAACTATATCTTTAGCTACATCGAGTATTTTGTCATTTTTTGAAATCTGTAAATATTCACTCCTTTTTACTACAACCTTCCCTTGTTTTGCAATGTATTTAAAAATACCTTTATATTTGTTCATAACATCAAGAGAATTCTCAAGTATTTTTACATTCTCATTGTATTTTTTTGCTTTCGTATCAATATCAGTTTCAATGTTTAAAGTGAATGGACGGATCTCAACAAAAAATTTAGTCTTTAACCTTTCAAGAACTTCCTTTTCACTATCCTTATGTGTTACAAGGAGAAGTTTTTTCAGTTTTGCTACAGCCATTAGTTTAAAAACTCCTTAACAAGATCTTTTAATACCTTTTCCTTTTTTGATTCTGCTTTTTTATCTATATCTTTTATAATTTTTTCATAATCTTTCTTTATCTGGTCAGCTTTATTCTCTGCATCCTTTACACCTTCCTCTTTTGCCTTTTCAATAATATTTTGTCCTTCTTTCTGTGCATTAAGTAAAATATTCTTCGCCTCAACTTCACTTTTTGAGATTATTTCAGATTTTTCTTTCCTTGCAAGATCAACAATCTCTTTTGCTTTCTCTTCAGCTTCCTTTATCGATTTTATAATTGATTCAACCACAAAATCTCCTTTTTTAAAAAATAAAATTATAACTTATCAATTAATATTGTCAAGTTCAGAAAATTTTAGAAAATTGGAAATAATAATTTTTAATCCAAAAGTTTTTTGAAGTAAATTTTAATAAAAATTTTTTCTACTGTTCAAAACATCCTATATCAACTTCATTACCTTGAGGCCTGGCTATTCCTTCAAGGTCTATATTGGGAGCAGATTGAGAATAACCCGCATCGATGGCTGGGCTTCCACTTTTTAAATGATAATCTCCTTCATTTCCCCAACCAACACTATTAAACAATGGATTTTCATAAATATTACCTGTTCCAATCTGACTAACTTGAGATGATGTGTATGTTGTATTACCTTGTATCAACAATCTATCATCTTTTGGTGCATAGAAAAGATTATAGGTAATATCGTAATTTACATTTTCGGCAAGCCATATAATGGGAGCATTGTTTCCCCTACTTGAGAATATCGTGTTTAATATTTTAAGGTTCACTGGAATATCTGAATAATCATATTGAACATGCATTAAATAGTTTTCTCCTACAGAATCATCGACTGTGCAATTTATAATTTCAAAATAAGAGTTTTTATTTTCGGTGCTTATAACAATAGGTGACCATGGGGTTGTTGTAGAATTGCCATCACCCCTTCCATATATCAAAGTATTTTCAACTTTTGAAGAATCTCCCCACAATTTTACTCCATCACATGAATTGTTTGCTACAACACATTCGTGGATATATGTTCTTTTTGCCTTCGAGTCGAGACCATCTCCATAATTATGTGTTGCATATGTATTCTTTATTTCAATAGGTCCTTCAGATATTCCTATTCCAAACCCATCAGGTCTATCATAAGGACGGTTTGAACCATCACCCCCCTGATAATAATGACCACTGTATGAAAGGTCGCAACCACTTATTAAAACATTTCTTAATCCACCCTGAACTCCTTCTGGACCACCTACACATCCAAAACCACAATATGTAATTTTACAATTTATCAATTGTAAATCATTCGCATCACCAATATCTATTGCAAATTCATCAATGTGGTGGATATATAGATCTTTTAGAATTATATGGTTAACTGGTCCACCAGTACCAGAAATTGCTTCGCGAAATTCTTTTCCATTGTTACTCGTTATTTCAAGATTCACAATTCTAACATACTGACAGTTTGAAATATCAAAAGCAGAGATAAGGTTATTTTCACCTGCGATTACAGGTCTTTCATCTTTATTTTTAGCTAAAACAACAAGAGTGTCATTAGGTTGAAGTTGTGAAACACCATAGGAAATAGTTTTAAAAGGTTGTTCCAAAGTACCAGGATTACCATCATTCCCATCAGGAGAAACATAGTATTTACCAGTGTAGTTACCACCAATTATAGTAATCCAACCATTCTCTGTCCCAGAAGGTGGCATTATAATATCATCGTATTCACTTAAAAGATAATCATACTCTACTTTTGAAGGATTAAGAACACATTGGGAAACTATTAATACACAAAAGAATATTAAAAAGATTGAACGGTTTTGCATTTTTCCCCCCTTTTTTAATTTTTTTTTATGAAGACCTTAAAAAAAGATTAACAATAGTCATTAACAAAATAAAAGTCCCAAAAATTTGTATTTTTAATAAAAATTTTTTCTCTCTACCTGTATTATAAATCTCTTTGAAAGTGTTGTCAATAATGAATTTCTTGTAAAAAAGATATAATTGAAAATTCTTGAGATTAAATTTTAATTAATAAAAATGGCTGGAATTTACCAGCCATTTTTTAAACTTTTTACAATTTTATTACTTCAATATCAACACCTTTGTGTTTATTTCTGTTTTTCCCATCTTTCCCTTTATAAAATATTCTCCTGTCGGGTAATCTTGCTTCTTTATTGTCACCTTTCTATACCCCTTCTCTATCTTTCCATCGTATAACTTTTTCAACTCCCTTCCAGTCTTATCATATATACTAACATCCAACTTACTCTCTTCACTTACCCCAAAATATATCTCTACATCTGAAACATTATACTTTATAAAATAGTTGTTTGTTTTTACCTCTGCTTTCTTTATATCCTTTTCATTTATTCCATTAAATAAAAGGTTTTTATATGTCTCTAATCCATAATAACCACCAGCAACAAATGCATAACCACCTGTGACATAAACATTAAAAGCTACTGTAACATAATAACCAACTTCTGTTGGATTTGTTGGACTGCTTATATCTATTATCCTTAAACCATCCCAATCAGCAACATATGCAAAACTGCCTGAGACATAAACTCCTATAGCATAACCGGGTGTATCACAATAGCCAACTTCTGTTGGATTTGTTGGATCACTTATATCTATTATCCTTAATCCATAATCCACATCAGCAATATATGCATAATTTCCGAACACATAGAGATCATGAGCCCAACCGGGTGTATCACAATAGCCAACTTCTGTTGGATTTGTTGGATCACTTATATTTATTATCCTTAATCCATAATCCACATCAGCAACATATGCATAACTGCCTGATACATAAACATCCAAAGCATATCCTGGTGTATCATAATAGCCAACTTTTGTTGGATTTGTTGGATCACTTATATCTAATATAATTAGACCATCATTAGAAACATATAAATAACTACCCAACACATATACCTTTTTAACCCAACTTACTGTACCATAATAGCCAACTTCTGTTGGATTTGTTGGACTGCTTATATCTATTATCCTTAAAAAATATTTATTATGAACAATATCGTTATCACTAACATATGCATAATTACCTGAAACAAAAATATTTTCAGCAATACCTGTATAACAAAAACCAACTTCTTTTGGATTTGGTAAACTACTTATATCTATTATCCTTAAACCATCATCACCATCTGCCACATATGCATAACTACCTAAGAGATAGACACCATAAGCATGACTTGGTGTATCATATAAACCAACTTGTGTTGGATTTGTGGGGTTGCTTATATCAATTATCCTTAAACCCTTCCAACTATCAGCAACATATGCATAATTACTTGAAACAAAAATATTTTCACCATAACCTGTATAACAAAAACCAACTTCCGTTGGATTTGTTGGATCACTTATATCTATTATAGTTAAACCACTTTTACCGAAATCGATACTTAAATCACTTTTTCTGTTATCGTCCGAATTAACCAAATAGGCATAATTGCTTGTAACAAAAAGATCTTCAAAATCATAAAGTGTTGTATGATAATAGCCAACCTGTTTTGGATTTGTTGGATCACTTATATCTAATATAAGTAAATCACAACCATTAGTAACATATGCATAAATGCCAGAGACATGCACATCTACAGCACAACCATTATAAAAGCCAATCTCTGTTAAATTTGTTATATCTATTATCCTTAAGCCCTTCCTTCTATCAGCAACATATGCATATCTGCCCAAGACATAGACTTTACAAGCTCCGGGAGTATAATAATAACCTACTTCTATCGGATTTGTTGGACTATTTATATCTATTACTCTTAAACCATAACCATAATCAACAACATATGCATACCTACCTGAAACACAGACATCTAAAGCAGCAGAATCTGGAGTAAAATAACAACTAAGTTTTACTGGATTTGATAAATTGCTAACATCCCATATCTCTAAACCTCCTTCTCCTGCTGCTATATATAACCTCTTTTTTGTATCGTCATAATATAAACCCCTTACAATTCCCCTTGTATGTATCTTTTCTGATAATTTTATAGGACTGCTATTGTTTGATACATCAAGTATATATACTCCTCCTCCTGATCCTAAAAAACATACATCCCTTATAGTATCTTTCGTAACAGCATAAGAATCCCCAAATGGCCAATTCCCTACAAATGCTACATTCAATGAATCAAAATCAGCCTTCGTATCTGTTCCACCTTTTATTCCACCCTCTAAGTTTCTATATTCTGCCCATTCAGCAAGATAATTACTTTCTCCCCATAAAAACAATACCAAAAAAATCGTCAGAAATGATATAAATTTTTTCTTCATATACTCCTCCTTTTATATCAAAACTCTTGTATTATTCTGTTTCAAATATTTTTGATAATTTTAAAGCAACAATCGTGCCAAAATCTATAATTTTTTAAATTCTATTATTTTACAACTTATATCCCATTTTTAATAACACGATCTTCAAAAAATTTTGCAAAAATCAAAAATTTTTTGCATTTTAAAAAATAATTTTTTGTGTCCATACTGCTTTATTTTTTGGCGCAAGGAAAAATCATAAAAATTTTACTTTCATTTGAATTCTCTTAGTATTAAAAAAAAATTATCAAACTTGAAAAAGAAAAAATGTCTCACTTTTTCAAAGAATCTCGTCCCCAAATTGATTACCTTATTTTTACAATTTTCTTTGTTATCTCAATATCTTTATATTTAACCTTTATAAAATATATCCCATTCTTTAAATGGTTTATTTCTGTCCTATTCTCTCCTTTCCCTTCTCTCTCCTCTCTTATCACTACACTTCCTTTTATATCATACCCCTCCAATTCTCCTCTACCTTTCGTCTCCCATTTTATATATCCCTTATTAACTTCTATTTCTATCCCCACTTCTCCTTCTTCTCTTTCCTCTTCTAATCCGGTTGGTCCAAAACTTCCTCCTATCACTATCGGTTTACTTGTTGCTAATAAAGGATATTCAAAACTCCTTATTGTTACTCCATCAGGATATATAGTATCCCCTACCTCTACCGTCGGTGGCGATAGTATCTCTGTTAACTCTATATACAACACACTCTTCCCACCCTCTTTCTCCCATCTGCATGTGTCAAGATATTTCCCATTTGCAAGATAACTGTGCCCTCCTGATAACCTCAATATGCTATCTATATTGCTCTTATTTATTCTTGGCTCTGTTGTTAAACCTGAAAACTCTATCCTTATATAATCATCATAATCAACCCCACTCCCAACTATCACTCCATCGCTCGCCTCTGCCTTCACCATATCTGGCGCTGATGGATCTCTTGTTGTATCACATTCAAATACCCTCGTCAGTGTCGTAGAAGAAATTCCACAACCACTGAATATTATCTCTTTTATCCCATTATTGTTAAAATCATGACATAAAAGATGACTCTCTATAGTGTAGTATGTCGGATCAGTCCATTCCCATATCCTTACAAACTGATTATCACCTTTCGCTTTCCATACCTCAAGATGTCTACCTCCACTTATCACTATCTCATTTATCCCATCTCCATCTATATCTCCATAATCTATATCCCCTCCACATTTATCCATAAAATTGGTCATCACTTCAAAATGTCTGTTAAAAATTGTATCAAAAATCCCTCCTCTCTCTTCATATATCAAATATCCATACGATGTAGGATATCCAACATAGTCAATTTGGTATTTCATTATCTCTTTGACTCCATCTCTATCTATATCTGGTAATATTAGTAATTTTAAAGAAGCATAACCACTTTCCGTAATTGAGTCAACCTTTACAAAAAAAGTATCCATCATATCTGTAGATTCATAAATATATACATAATTGATACGCGATTTAAACACAACATCAGTTAATCCATTTCCATTTATATCTCCAATATCCATTGCTGATCCCACACTTATGCTCTCAGCATATGTGTTCAATATCTCATACTGGTTATCTCCAATGCAAGTATAGTAATACCAGCCATATGCTTTT